>Ga0209382_10000286_pt1 | contig 81146 bp, 81 predicted proteins | sample SoiMetdeltSBSDD5_FD_187599 | JGI IMG/M metagenome (GOLD analysis project Ga0209382, IMG submission 187599) | Bulk soil microbial communities from a Populus tree surrounding site in Tennessee, USA - Soil MetaG P. deltoides SBSDD5 (SPAdes) (version 2) | ecosystem: Environmental > Terrestrial >... | reverse complement strand
TCGACCTCATCGGGGAAACGCCGATGGTCGACGTCAGCCCGCTCAGCCCCAACCCCGAGGTGCGCATCGTCGCCAAGCTCGAGGGCCAGAACCCGGCCGGGTCGATCAAGGACCGCATCGCCCTGTCGATGATCCGGTCCGCCGAGGCCGACGGCACGCTGCGGCCGGGCAAGACCATCATCGAGCCGTCGTCGGGCAACACCGGCATCGCGCTGGCGATGATCGCCAAGACCAAGGGCTACCCGATCAAGATCGTCATGCCCGAGAACGTGTCGGTCGAGCGTCGCCAGGCCCTCGAGGTGTGGGGTGCCGAGATCATCACCACCCCCGGCGCCGAGGGCTCCAACGGCGCGGTGCGCCGAGCTCAGGGCCTGGCCGACCAGCACCCCGAGTGGGCCTTCCTCTACCAGTACGGCAACGAGGCCAACCCCCGGGCGCACTACGAAGGCACCGGTCCCGAGATCTGGCGGGAGTGCCCCGAGGTCACCCACTTCGTCGCCGGGCTCGGCACCAGCGGGACGCTGATGGGCGTCGGCCGCTACCTCAAGGAGCAGAACCCGGAGATCAAGGTGGTCGCCATCGAGCCGCCGTTGGGGGAGCGGGTCGAGGGGCTGCGCAACCTCGACGAGGGCTACATCCCGCCGGTGTACGAGAAGTGGGGTGGGCCCGATCTGCTCGACCGCAAGCGGATCGTGCGGCCGAAGGAGTCGATCGAGTGGACCCGGCGGCTGGCCGAGGTCGGCGTCTTCTCGGGGATCTCGGGCGGCGCTGCGGTCGCGGGCGCCGCCAAGGTCGCGTCGGAGATCTCGGCCGGGGTCATCGTCGTCGTGCTCGCGGACGGCGGCTGGAAGTACCTGTCGACCGGCGCGTGGACCGGCGACATCGACGAGGTCGCCGCCTTGGCGGAGCGCCTGATCGTCTTCTAGAAACCCGCGAAAACCGGCCGTTTACACCCCCTCTGACCAGCTATTGGGACATCCCGGGGGACATGCCTCGCGCACAGTGCGGGCATGTTCAGCGTGTTCGAGCTCCTCGACCAAGAATGGCGCCATCTCGCCGAGAGCCGACCGGCCGCCCGCCGCCTCGCCGACGTCCGCTCGGCGGCCGGCCATGCCCGCAACCTCGGCGAGATCGAGCGCTACGTCCGCGCCTCGACCCCCGAAGAGGCCGACCGCATCCTCCTCGCCTTGGTGACCCGCGTCGTCGACCATGACGACGAGCTCGCGGCCCGGGTGCTGCTGCAGCTGCTGATGCCCGGCACCCGCAACCTCGCCCGGCGGTGGTGGGCGCTCGGCGATCCCGAGGAGCGGGCGGCCGCTGCGGTCTGTGCCGTCTACAACCGGATCCGGACGTACCCGCTGGAGCGCCGGCCGGGTCGGGTGGCGGCCAACATCCTGCTCGACGCCGCCCGGGAGCTGCGGCGCTCGCTGCCCCGGGTCGTGACGACGCCGACCGCCGATGTGGTCGCGGCAGCACCGCCCGAGGAGCGGAACGCGGCGGTGGAGCTCGCCGACGTGCTCAGCGACGCGGTGGCCGACGGGGTGCTCGATCTGCGGGATGCCCGGCTGATCGCCCACACCCGGATCGCCGGGCGCCGGGTGCAGGACATCGCGGTCGACCACAGCCTCGGTTCCCGGGGGCTGTGGGACCGCCGGCAGCGGGCGGAACGCCGCCTCGCCGTCGCGTTCGCGTCGTGACCAGCGGCTAGTCCCAGGCCACGGGTTCGGCGGCGGCCAGCTCGGGGCCGAGGAGGCGGCCGCCCAGCATCCGGAACCAGGTGACGTCGCCGGAGGAGAGCCACCGGTGGCTCACCGGCGCGCCCGGGGGTGGTGCGGGGAGCGCGGTGTGGGGCCCGGGGGCGTCGGGGGAGAGGAGGCGCCGGACCTCGAACGCCGTCTCGTCGGCCGACGACACCAGCACCACGTCGCGTCCCATGACCGTGCCGATCGTGCGGGCCAGGAAGGGGTAGTGGGTGCAGCCCAGCAGCAGGGTGTCGACCTTGGCCTCGCACAGCGGGGCGAGGAGGCGCTCGGCGAGGACGTAGACCTGGTCGCTGTCCAGCTCGCCCTTCTCGACGAACTCGACGAAGCCGGGGCAAGCGGCGCCGGTCAGCTCGACGTCGGCGCCGGTGGCCTCGACCGCCCGCTGGTAGGCGCCCGACGCCATGGTGCCGACCGTCCCGATGACCCCGACCCGGCCCGAGCGGGTGGCCTTGACCAGGGAGCGGACGCCGGGCTCGATGACACCGATCACCGGCACCTCTGACATCGTCTGGAGCTCGTCGAGGGCGGCCGCGCTGGCGGTGTTGCAGGCGACGACCAGCAGCTTGACGTCGTAGGTCTCGATGAGGTGCCGGGCGATCTGGTGGGCGAAGGCTCGGACCTCGGCGAGCGGGCGGGGGCCGTAGGGGTAGCGGCCGGTGTCGCCGAGGTAGACGAGCTGCTCGTCGGGGAGCAGGTCGATGACCGCTCGGGCCACCGTCAGGCCCCCGAAGCCCGAGTCGAACATGCCGATCGGCCTCGGGTCGGTAGCCATGGGCCGAGGCTACGGCGGGAATGATGTCGGGCATGAGCTTGCGGTTCACGGTGCTGGGATGTGCGGGCAGCTACCCGGGGCCGGGCGATGCGTGCAGCGGCTACCTGGTCCGGAGCCCGGGAGCGACGGTGCTGGTCGACATCGGCTCGGGGGTGCTGGCGAACCTGCAGGAGCACGTGACGATCGCCGACCTCGACGCCGTCGTGATCACCCACGAGCATCCCGACCACTGGCTCGACCTGCCGGTTCTCCGCAACGCCATGAAGTACGTCCTGTCGTTGGAGGGGCTCCCCGTGTACGGCCCGGCCGCAGCGTTGGCCAAGGCCTCGGCCCTGATCGAAGAGCTGGAGCCGACCCTCCTGTGGACCGTCGTCGATCCGGCCTCGGTGGTGTCGGTGGGCGACCAGACCCTGCGCTTCTCCCGAACCGCCCACCCGGTCGAGACCCTGGCCGTCCGCTTCGGCGCCGCTGGCCGCTCCCTGGCCTACAGCGCCGACACCGGCCCCGAGTGGTCGCCCGACGCTTGGCTGGCCGGCGTCGACCTCCTGGTAGCCGAAGCGACCCTCCCCGAGAGCCATGTGGACCGCGCCCCCGGTTTGCACATGACCGGCCGCCTAGCGGCCGAGTTGGCGAAGTCGTCCGGCGTGCCCCGCTTGTTGCTGACCCACTTGACCCCCGGGATCGACCCGAAAGCTCAGCTGTCCGACGCCACCGCCGCCTTCGACGGCCTCGTCGACGTAGCCGAGCTCCACAAGACGTACGAGGTGTGATCGCTCGCGTCCCTGAGAGCCAGCTGCGAGCGGTTCGAGAGCCTCACTCTCCGCAGAGTGAATTGCAGCATGTGCATGGCCTGTTAGCGTCGCTCGACAATGCGAGCCGACGGACGAGAGCCGGACGAGCTGCGGCCCGTCACCTTCGAGCGGGACTTCACCGAGATGGCGGCCGGGTCGTGCCTCGTCAGCTTCGGAAAGACCCGCGTGCTCTGCACCGCGTCGATCGACCCGGACGTGCCGCGATGGATGAAGGGGCGGGGGACCGGTTGGGTCACCGCCGAGTACGCCATGCTCCCGGGCTCGTCGCCCGAGCGGGTGCGGCGCGAGATCAAGGACGGGCGGCCGTCGGGCCGCTCCCAGGAGATCCAGCGGCTCATCGGCCGCGCCCTGCGGTCGGTGTGCGACATGGCCCTGCTCGGAGAGCGCCAGGTCACGGTCGACTGTGACGTCATCCAGGCCGACGGCGGCACCCGCACGGCGTCGATCTGCGGCGGCTACCTGGCGCTGCACGACGCCCTCGCCCGGCTGGTCGAGCACGGCTCGATCGGCGCCCACCCGCTGACCGCCTTCTGCGGGGCGGTATCGGTCGGCATCGTCGCCGGGCTGCCCATGCTCGACCTGGCATACGTCGAGGACAGCAAGGCCGACGTCGACATGAACGTGGTCATGACCTCGGAGGGCCGGTTCGTCGAGGTGCAAGGCACCGCCGAGGGCATGGCGTTCAGCCGCAACGAGCTGGAGGAGATGCTGGCCCTGGCCGAGCTGGGCATCGAGCAGCTGGTCGACCTGCAGCGGCAGATGGTCGCCGTCGCTCCACCGTTCCGTCCACCGGTGCCGCCTTCCCGGTGAGCACGCCGGCTGCGCCTCGTGTGCTCGTGCTCGCCACGGGCAACCCGCACAAGACGGAAGAGGTCGCGGCCATCCTCGCCCCCGACGGGTGGACCGTCGAGCCCTTCGTCCAGGAGGTGGAGGAGACCGGGGCGACGTTCGAGGAGAACGCCCTACTGAAGGCCCGGGCGGCGGCCGCTGCGACCGGTGACCTGGCCGTGGCCGACGACTCCGGCATCGAGATCGACGCGTTGGGCGGCGCTCCCGGCATCCACTCGGCCCGCTGGACCGACGAGGGCGACTGGATCCCCCGGGTGCTCCGCGACCTCCAGGACGTGCCCGACAGCTGGCGCGGCTGCCGCTACGTGTGCGCCGCCGCGGCGGCCTGGCCTGACGGCCGCGAGGTCGTGGTGCTCGGCACCGTCGAGGCCCGGGTCACCCAGGCGGCCCGAGGCGACGGCGGCTTCGGCTACGACCCGATCGTCGCCCCCGTCGAAGGCGACGGCCGCACCTTCGCCGAGATGACACCCGACGAGAAGCACCAACTGTCCCACCGCGCCCGCGCCTTCCGCGCCCTCGCCCCCCACTTGGTCCTTTGACCTAGAACGCCCTCACCAGTTGCGAAGGTCGACTGGCCAGACGGAGGTCACCGCGGTGGCGGGGCCGAGGCCTTCGGGGGCGGCGACCACGAACATGCGCTCGTGGAGGGCGACCGTGGGGTCGACGTGGGCGGGCAGCACGGCGACCTTGTCGCCGACCCGAACGGGGCGGTCCTCCCGTACGCCGAACGTGATGTGCTCGTCGGACACGAACCAGAGGTCGCCGGCGTCGAGCACCTTCGGGTTGCCGTGGTCCATGCCGAACGCCTTCAACCCGGCGTCGAGCACGGCCCAGCCGCCTGGGTTCACGGAGATCACGGTCGTCCACACGTACAGGGCGTTGCGGAAGGCGGGGGCGTGGGGCACGTACTCGGTGTCCATCAGCGTGTACGACCCGGCCTGGATCTCGGTGACCCACGGGTTGCAGTCGTAGGTCCCGGTCCCGCCGCCTGAGACGACGTCGCCGCCGACGGCCGCGTGCGCCGCCAGCAGGAGCTTCATCGACGCCTCGACCGCGGCGCCCTTCCCCTCTGCCGGCTCCCGCATCAGGTGGCCCTCGTAGCCCATGACGCCCCGCACCTCGAGGCCCCGGGAGCGGGCGAGGTCGGCCAGCTCTCCGGCATCGTCGGGCTCGCAGCCGCAGCGGGGCATGCCGACCGACACGTCGACCAGCACCTCCCGGATGCCGCCCCGGGCCGCGGCGTCGATGGTCTCGGGCGAGTCGATCGCCACCGTGATCCGGGCCGCGCCGGCATGCACGATCTCGCCGAGCCGGCTGCAATCGAGCACCTCGTTGGCGAGGAGGAGGTCGGTCCCGAGCCCGGCCGCAGCCATGCCCTCGACCTCCCGCACGGTCGCACAGCAGAAGGTCGTGTGCCCGGCCTCGACCAGCTCCCGCGCCAGCGCCGTCGACTTGAACGCCTTCACGTGGGGCCGCAGCCGGGGCCCGGGATGGGCCGCGGCCATGGTCTGCACGTTCTGCTCGAAGGCCCCGTGGTCGACCACCAGCGCCGGCGTCTGGACGTCAGCGAGCTTCATGTGCCGGCGGTGGGATTCGAACCCACACTTTCAGGTACCTAAAACCTGCTCCTCTGCCAATTGGGACACGCCGGCGAGGCGACCGTCACACACTAGGGAACACGCCGGCCCGCGTGTCGCCGAGGCGGACCGCGGCCGGGATGTCACGGATCGTGGCGGACTGGGTACTGGGGGCCGGTGTTTCGGACCCAGCGTGCCCTCGCCCACCTGTTCGCCCCGCTCCTGACGGCTCTGACGGCTCTGACGGCTCTGATGGCGGCCGGTTGCGGCGCCGACGAGCCCGCCAACGCCCATCCCGCCGCCACGACGACGCCGGCCGCCGTGCGCGCTGCGGCGATCACCTGGCAGCCCCGGGCGTGCCCCGAGGGCCTGGCCTGCGGCTCGTACGAGGTGGCGACGGTCGAGGTGCCGGTCAGCTACGACCAGCCCGACGGCCCGGCGACCACCTTGGCCATCGCCCGTCGCCGTGCCGCCGACCCCGCCACTCGGATCGGGACGCTGGTCGTCAGCCCGGACCGCCCGAGCCAGTCGGCCAGCGCGCTCGTCGCGGCCGCGCCCGGCCGGTTGCCTCGGGAGCTCCTCGACCGCTTCGACCTCGTGGCCGTCGACCGCCGGGCTGGCGGCGGCACCCGGGACGCCGCCCGCGACCTCGACCGCATCCGCGAGCTGCTGGGGGAGGAACGGATCAGCTACCTCGGCTACGACGACGGCACCGCGCTCGGTCAGGCCTATGCGAGCTTCTTCCCCGATCACGTCCGGGCAATGGTCCTCGACGGCGTCGTGGACGTCGGCCAGAGCGGGCCGGACCTCCTCACCGCGCAGGCGATGGCGGGGGAGGAGGCCCTCGGGCGTTTCGTCGACGACTGCGTCGACGGTGCCGCGTGCCCGCTGGGCGGGAAGACCGAGGACGCCATGGCGCTGGTCGACGAACTCGTCGCCGAGGTCGAGGCGGCCCCGGTGCCGGCGCGGTCGACCGACCGGACGCTCGGTCCGACAGAGCTGCACGACGGGCTGGCCCACGGCCTCACCGACCGGGCCCGCTGGCCGCAGCTGGCGGTTGCCCTCATCCAGGCGGTGAACGGCGACGGCAGCACGCTCGTCGCCTGGGCCGATGCGGCCGCCGGGGTGCTCTGCCAGGACTACTCGTGGCCTGCCGCCGGTCAGGCGCTGGCCGATGTCGCCAAGGACAGCCCCCACTTCGGGCCGGCCGCCCGCGCCACGGCGGCGGGCTGCGCCGCGTCGCCGGTGCCGGCCCAGCCGCTCGGACACCTGGACGTCGGGTTCGAGGGGCCGATCCTGGTCGTCGGCTCGACCCACGACGCCCGCACTCCGTACGGCGCGGCGGAAGACCTGGCCGAGGCGCTGCCCGACGGCCGGCTGGTCACCTACGACGGCGACGCCCACATCATCTACGCCAGCGCCAGCCAGCCCAACGCCTGCGTCGACGACGCCGTGACCCGCTACCTCGTCGACCTGCAGCCGCCCGAGGACGACGTGACCTGCACGCCGACGACCGCCGGGGACTGACCTGCACGCCGACGACCGCCGGGGACTGAGCCCCGGCGGTCGTCGGTTGCCTGTTCAGCGCCGTGTCACCACTCGCCGGCGATCTGGCGGGTGGCGCAGTTGAGCCGGTTCCACACGTTGATCCCGGCGATCTCCAGCAAAAGGCCGGCAAGCTGCTGCTCGTCGAAGTGCTTGGCGGCCTCGTCGAACACCTCGTCCGGCACGGGGTCCGGCTTGTCGGCGATCCGGGTGACGTACTCGGTCAGGTTGAGGGCGGCCCGCTCGGCGTCGGTGTAGTACGGGGCCTCCCGCCAGGCAGCCACCGAGTCGACCCGATCGTCGCTCTCGCCCGCCTTGCGCATGTCCCGGGCGTGCATGTGGACGCAGACACCGCAGCCGTTGATCTGGCTGGCCCGCAGGTGGACCATGTTCGCCAGGTCCTGGCCGATGCCGGTCTTCTGGGCGGCCTTGTGGAGGTCGAGCAGGGCCTTGTAAGCATCGGGGACCAGCTGCACCGGCTGCTTCATCCGGGGTTCCATCGTCATCGTCGCTTCCTCCAGCGATACTCGTGATCTCGTTGCTTCACCTCCCTGACGGATCGCAACGAAGGAATGTGACGGGATGGACGAGGAAACTCTGGTGGACCGGTTCGAGCAGCACCGCGCGCACCTGAACGCGGTCGCCTATCGGATGCTCGGCTCGCTGGCCGAAGCGGAGGATGCCGTCCAGGAGACCTGGTTGCGGCTCAGCCGGACCGATGTCAGCGACGTCGAGAACCTGGGCGGCTGGCTGACCAGGGTCGTGTCCCGGATCTGCCTCGACAAGCTGCGCACCCGCACATCCCGCCGCGAAGACTCACTCAGCCTCCACGAGGCCGACCCGGTCATCAGCTCCCCCGACGGCATCGACCCCGAGCAGGAGGTCCTGCTGGCCGACTCGGTGGGCCTGGCGCTCATGGTCGTGCTCGAGATGCTGGCGCCGGCCGAGCGGGTGGCGTTCGTGCTCCACGACATGTTCTCGCTGGCGTTCGACGAGGTGGCGCCGGTCGTCGGGAAGTCGGTGGACGCCACCCGCCAGCTGGCCAGCCGGGCCCGCCGCCGGGTCCAGGGCGTCACGACCGTCCCGGACGTCGACCTGACCGTGCAGCGCCAGGCCGTCGACGCCTTCTTCGCCGCCGCCCGGGATGGGGACCTCGAAGGGCTCGTGGCTGTCCTCGATCCTGACATCGTCCTGCGGTCCGACGGAGGTGCGGCGCTCCCGGCGCTGACCGTCGAGGTCCGGGGCGCCGACAAGGTCGCGAAGCGGGCGAGGGCGTTCTCGTCGCCGGAGCGGATCCTGCACCCGGTGCTGGTGAACGGCGTCGTCGGGGTCATCGTCGAGGAAGCCGGCCGGATCTTCTCGGTGATGGCCTTCACCGTCGTTGCCGGCGGTGACGGCGCGGCCGGCCATCAGCCCGTTTCCGGGAAGATCGTTGCCATCGATGCCCTCGCCGACCCCGACCGCCTGGCCGCCATGGACATCAAGTTCTAGGTCGTGCCTTAGCGATCCAGGGGGCCGCTACCCTTCCGCCGTGACCTCGATGCATCCGATCCTTCCGACGGCTCAGACCACCTCGATCGTCAGCCCCACGCATGAGATCTTCAACCGCCTCCTGCGTGAGCGCATCATCTTCCTGGGGACCGAGGTCGACGACGACATCGCCAACGTCATCTGCGCCCAGCTGCTGCACCTCGCCGGCGAGGACCCCGACCAGGACCTGTGGCTGTACATCAACAGCCCGGGCGGCTCGGTCACGGCCGGCATGGCCATCTACGACACGATGCAGTTCATCGAGCCCGACGTGGCCACCGTGTGCATGGGCCTGGGGGCGTCGATGGGCCAGTTCCTGCTGTGCGCCGGCGCCAAGGACAAGCGCTACGCCCTGCCCCACGCCCGGATCATGATGCACCAGCCCTCGGGCGGCATCCGGGGCCAGGCGGCGGACATCGCCATCCAGGCCGAGCAGCTCCTGTACGTGAAGCAGCTGATGGCCGAGCGCATCGCGTTCCACACCGGCCAGTCGGTCGACCAGGTGTCCGAGGACTCCGAGCGCGACCGCTGGTTCACGGCCGAGCAGGCCAAGGACTACGGCATCATCGACCACGTCATCGTCAAGCGCGGCGAGATGCGCTGATCTCGATCTGAACGACGAAGGCCCCGGAGCTTCGCTCCGGGGCCTTCGTCGGTTTGGGGGGCTGCTGGCTGTCAGGCGGGGTCGAGGGCGAGGGCAGCCTCGAGGTCGTTGATCTCGGCGTCGACGTCGTCGTCCTCGGCCGTGCCCGGGGCGGTGGCGTCCTGGCCTCGCCACCAGGTGTAGAGGGCGCCGATGGCGAAGAGGGCGGCGGAGATGAGGACCGCGGCCCGCAGGCCCGACTCGAACGCGTGCTGGGTGGCGGTGGTCAGCTCTGCGCCTCGGGCCCCGGCGATGTCCTTGGCGTGCGAGAAGGCGAGCGCCGGGGCTTCCTGGGCGTCGGTGGCCACCTTGGACGACAGGCCGCCGAGGTGCTCCTCGATGTTGCCGCGGTAGGCGGTGTTGAAGGCGCTGCCGAGCACGGCGACCCCAACGGCGCCACCGACTTCGCGGGCCGTGTCGTTGACGGCCGAGGCCACACCCTGCTTGGCGATCGGCAGCGAGTTCACGATGGCGGTGGTCGCCGGCGTCATGGCCAGGCCGATGCCGACCGACAGGATCAACATGCCGACCAGGAACTGCCAGTAGCTGCTGTCGGCGCTGAGCGTGACGAACCAGGCCATGCCCACCGCCCCGATGCCCAGGCCGATGGCGGTCAGCCGCCGTTGGCCGACCTTGATCGACAGCGGGGCGGCCATGGCGGCCAGCGGCATCATCAGCACCATCTGGGGCAGCAGCCCGACGGCGGCCTTGAGCGGGCTGTAGCCGAGGATCAGCTGCAGGAACTGCATGGCCACCAGGAAGAACCCGAACATCGCCAGGAACATGAGGAACAGCCCGGCGGCGCCGGTGCCGAAGCCCCGCAGCTTGAACAGCCGGGGGTCGAGCAGCGGCTGGTCGACCCGCAGCTCCCACAGGACGAAGCCGACGCCGGCGAGAATGCTGACGACCACGCCGCCGACGGTCACGAGCGAGAGCCAGCCCTGCTCCGGGCCTTCGATGAGCCCGAGGACAAGGGCGCCGACGGCCAGCGCCGAGAGCACGGTGCCGACCGGGTCGAGGCTGACCGGGTGGCCGGCCTTGGTCGACGGCACGGCCGCGGCGATAGAGACGAACGCCACCAGCGCCATGACTGCGGCGACGACGAAGACCGAGCCCCACCAGAAGTGGGCCAGCAGGAAGCCCGAGCCGAGCATGCCGAGGGTGCCGCCCCCCATGGCGAAGCCCGACCAGATGCCGACCGCCCGGGCCCGCTGGTCGTCGGGGAACACGCTGGTGATGGTGGACAGGGTGCCGGGCATGACGAACGCGGCGCCGATGCCGGTGATGGCCCGGAAGATCAGCAGCTCGTTGCCGCCGGTCGCGATCGCCGAGAGCACCGAGCCGAGGCCGAACAAGGCGGTGCCGAAGAGCAGAGCACCCCGACGGCCGTAGCGGTCGCCGACTGCGCCGGCGATCATCAGCAGGGCGGCGAAGGGCAGTGCGTAGGCGTCGACCACCCAGGACTGCTTGGCCTGGCTGAGGTCCAGGTCCTCGGCGATGAGCTGCAGGGCGTTGATCAGCATCGTCACGCCGGCGATGACCAGCACGAGCGCCAGGCACATGGAGGCCAGCACCATCGTGCGCCGGCGAGCGGACAGCTCGGGGGCCTCGTCGAGGACCGCAGGCGGAGCGGTTTCGGTCAGGGTCATGATGGGTTCGACTCCTCCCAGCCTCCGGTCTCATCGGTCGAACGGGGAATTCCCCAGCTAGCATTCGGAGGGTGCCTCCGAATATATGGAGGCAGCCTCCGGTTTGCTACGGAGGAATCGAGAAAATGAGCGTGACCACTTCCAGCGCCACGAGCGCCGCTGTTTCCGAGGGCGAGGCCCGCCCCCTGCGGGCCGACGCCCGCCGCAACCGCGAGCGCCTGCTGGCCGCGGCCGACTCGGCGTTCGCCGAGTCCGGGACGACGGCATCGCTGGAGGACATCGCGAGGCGGGCCGGCGTTGGCGTCGGCACGCTGTACCGGCACTTCCCGACCCGGACCCACCTGGTGGCCGCCCTCATCGACGACCGCGCCCAGGGTGTCGTCCGTGAGGCCGAGGAGTTGGCCTCTGCGGAGGATCCGTTCGAGGCGCTGGAGACGTGGCTGCAGGCGTGGATCCGCCACGGCCAGGCCTACAACGGCCTGGCCGAGTCCCTCGTCGAGGCGGAGGCCGCCGGCTCCTGCCTGTCGACCACCTGCGAGCAGATCCGCTCCGCCCTGGGCGCCCTCCTGGAGCGAGCCCAGTCCGAGGGCCTGGTCCGCCCCGACGTCACCGCCGACGACGTAGTAGCCCTGGCGTCCTCCATCTCCTGGGTCAGCGAACGCGCCGCCCAACCCCGCCCCGACCGCCTCCTCCGAGTCGTCCTAGACGGCCTCCGCCCCCGCTAGTCCCGCCCGAGGCCCCGGCATCCCGGCCCCGGCGTCTGCCGGCGGCGCCACGGCCCCTCGGCCGCGGCCTTCGGCCGTCCGGTCCCGATGTCCACCGTCGCTCGTCCGGCCTGAGCCCGGACGCGGACAGGCCCCTGGAGTCGACGTCAGAGCGTCAGCTCCAGGGGCCCGTCCGGTTCACGGGGTGTCGTCGGGAGCGACCTCGTCGGCGACGTCCTCCGCGGCGGTCTTGGCGGCCTCCGCGGTGTCCGTGGCTGCGTCCTTGGCGCTGTCGGCGGCGTCGGCAAGCTTGTCGCCCGCGTCCTCGTCGCCGCTGTGGGCGATCTTGCTGACCGCGCCCTTGGTCGCTTCCTGGGCCTTGTCGATCTTCTCGCTGAACTTGCCCTTGGTGACCTTGTCGTCGATGAACTCGCCGGTCTTGTCGATCCCGCTATGGATCTTCTCCTCGTTGTCGCTGACGAGGCCGACCACCTTGTCCTTGATGTCGATGGCGAGATCCTTGGCCTTGTCGAGGATGCTCTTGTCTTCTTCGGTCATTGCTTGGCTCCTTCTGGTGGTCGCGCCGCCGAGGTTGCGGTCTCCCGCAGTCGCCCGACGGCGTTCTCCAGCCCGTCGGGATCGCGGTAGAGGGCCGACCCCGCGACGAGCACGTTGGCTCCCGCGGCGGCAGCCCCCGCGACGGTGGCGGGCCCGATGCCCCCGTCGACCTCGACGTCGCAGTCGTAGCCCCCGTCCAGGACGAGGCGGCGGACCTCGGCGATCTTGGGTTCCATCGTGCTGATGTAGTCCTGCCCCCCGAAGCCGGGATTAACCGTCATGACCAGGACCATCGAGCAGAGGTCCAGGACGTGGGCGACGGCCGACGGCGGCGTGGCCGGGTTGATGGCGACCGCGGCCCTGGCACCCAGCTCCCGCACGAGGCCGAGCGACCGGTGCAGGTGGCGGGTGCTCTCGGCGTGGACGATGAGCTCGTCGCAGCCGGCCTCGACGTAGCGGTGGGCCAGGGCGTCGGGGTCGTCGACCATGAGGTGCGCCTCGAACGGGACTGACGTGTGGGGCCGGCAGGCGGCGATGACGTCGGGGCCGAACGTGAGGTTGGGCACGAAGCGGCCGTCCATGACGTCCCACTGGATGCGGTCGACACCGGCCTTCTCGAGGGCGGCGACCTCCTCCCCGAGACGGGAGAAGTCCGCGGGCAGGACCGAGGGCACGATCTCGATGCGGCGGTCGGTTCCTGGGTGCAGGGCCACGGATCAAGCTTACGAGCGTCACGCCGTGGTGCCGGGACCACTAATGTCGCTCGGATGCTCAGTGCAGTGCTCGCAGTTGGGGGCGACCTGCTCGACCCCAAGCACCTGATCGACCGGTTCGGGCTCGTGGCGGTCATCGCCATCGTGTTCGCCGAGACCGGCCTGCTCGTCGGCTTCTTCCTGCCGGGTGACTCGCTGCTGTTCACCGCCGGATTCATCGCCTCGTCGCCGAAGAGCCTGGACCCGCTGTCGCTGCCGTTGGGCTGGCTGCTGCTCGGCGTGTTCGTCGCAGCCGTGGCCGGCGACCAGCTGGGCTACTTCATCGGCAACAAGGCCGGGCCGGCGGTGTTCAACCGGCCCGACTCGCGGTTCTTCAAACGGGCGCACGTCGAGAAGGCCGAGGCGTTCTTCGCGAAGCACGGGGTGAAGACCATCATCCTGGCCCGGTTCGTGCCGATCGTCCGGACGTTCACGCCGGTGGTCGCGGGCGTGTCGAACATGAAGTACCGGACGTACCTGACGTTCGACATCGTGGGCGGCCTGCTGTGGGGCGTCGGGGTCACGCTGCTGGGCTACTTCCTGGGCCAGGTCGACTTCGTGGAGAAGAACCTCGAGGTCGCGATCCTCGCCGTGGTCGCCATCTCGCTCACGCCGATGGCGTTCGAGCTCTGGAAGCATCGCCGGGAGGCGAAGGCCCTGGCGGCCGAGATGTCGTCGCCTGACGGTGCTGCCTCCGAGGCTGGCGGCAACGGCTCGGGCGGCGCCTCGGAGGCGCTCGAGACCGAGCCCCAGCTCGACTGAGCTCCCGACTGATGCTTTCGCATTAGGTGCACCGCTGACGGTACTGTCAGCGGCGTCACCGAGATGAGGGGGACCCATGGGCGACAGGCTCGAGTTCGGCATCTTCCTGGCACCGTTCCACCCGGTCGGCCAGAACCCGACGCTGGCGCTGGAGCGGGATCTCCAGCTGATCGAGCACCTCGATGCCTTGGGCTTCGACGAGGCGTGGATCGGCGAGCACCACTCGGCCGGCTACGAGATCATCGCGTCGCCCGAAGTGTTCATCGCGACTGCGGCCGAGCGGACGCGCCGCATCCGGTTGGGGACGGGCGTGTCGTCGCTGCCGTACCACCACCCCCTGCTGCTGACGGATCGTCTTGTTCTCCTCGATCACTTGACCCGGGGCCGAGTGATGTTCGGCGTGGGCCCGGGTGCGCTGCCGTCCGACGCGTACATGATGGGGATCGACCCGGCTCGACAGCGGGACATGATGGAGGAAGCCCTGGAGGCGGTCCTCCTCCTGTTGCGCAGCGACGAGCCGGTGACCTATGAGACCGATTGGTTCACCCTCCGAGACGCTCGCCTCCAGCTGCGCCCGTACCAGAGCCCGCACTTCGAGGTAGCGGTAGCCGCCCAGGTGTCGCCCTCCGGCCCCCGAGCCGCTGGCCGTTTCGGCTGCAGTCTTCTGTCGATCGGCGCCACGAGCCAGGGCGGCTTCGATGCCCTGGGCTACCACTGGAACGTGATGGAAGAGCGAGCCGCTCAATTTGGCCAGGTAGCTGACCGGAGTGGCTGGCGCCTAGTAGGCCCGATGCACATCGCCGAGTCGAAGGAGCAAGCCGCCCGCGATGTGTCGTTCGGCCTAGGGCAGTGGGTGGACTACTTCCGCCGAGTAGCTGCGTTGCCGCTAGCCCCCGACGGCACTGACGACGAAGACCTGGTTGATGTCCTAAACGGCACCGGCTTCGCCGTGATCGGCACCCCCGACGACGCCATCGCCCAGATCGAACGCCTCCAAGAGCAGTCCGGCGGCTTCGGCACCTACCTCCTAATGGCCCACGAATGGGCCGACCGAGAGCAAACCCGCCGCTCCTACGAGTTGTTCGCCCGAGAAGTAATGCCGATGTTCCAAAGTTCCGCGGAGTCGTTGGTCGCGAGCCGCGACTGGGCGGCAGAAAACCGCCCAACGTTCATCGGCGCCGCCGGCGCCGCCATCATGTCCGCCATCCAACGCCACAACGAAGAAAAAGCGTCCGACAGCTAGGGAAGGACATGGCGTCGGCCCCGAGGGCCGACTCAAGCTCCCAGCGACCCGGCGGTGCCCATGTCCGCCGGCGCCAATTGCGGTGCGTGGCTGCAAGCCCGAGACCGGACAAATCGCTATCGACCACCGCACCGCGGTCCAACTCTGAGCGTTCGCTGTGGCTTCCCCTGCATCGGGCAGGCTCTCGCTTGTGAGCCCGGCGAAGTTCGAACAGACCATCGCAGTGAGGCGAAGCAAGCTGTTTCGCAGCAACACGACCTTCTCGTGCCACGGCCGATTGGACAGCTCAATCTCTCGCCGATCCGTTGTCAGCGCGAGGCTGCCAAGCGTGTGGATGGTGTGATCCCGTTCGAGGCCAGCAGCGGTGGGATCGTCAGCGTCCGTCGGTATCGACCAGTCGGCCGTCGTTCGCAAGAGCTGGCGCTCGTATCGCCGCCTATCGGCCCAAGAGCCTTCGCCACCGAGACTTCGGCTTCGTCGACGGAATGGCCTTGATCCCCTGATTGGCGAGGGATTCGTGGATGAAGTCGAAGGTGCGGGCCGCGTCGCCATCGGATTCTTCGAGGAACGGCGCGTCGGCCTGCGGGTCGAAGGCGATCAGGCCGCTCTCTGCCTCGACGATCTCGGCGATCTGACGGAGCACCCCCACGAGCCGTTCCGCCTCGGGTCCGTCGTACCAGTAAGGCACGCTCAGGCTCAGCTCGCCGGGGAACAGCGAGAACTCGATGCCGCTCGCCTCATCGGTCAGCGCGCGATTGCGATCGCCTTCGAACACCTCGGCAGCGGGCAGCACCTCGTGAAGCTTCGACTCAAGTCGTCGCCAGAGCTCAAGGTCCGCGGCAGCCAACGGTCGCTCGTCCGCGGCGTTCTCCTCGAGGGCCTCGACGGCGTCCTCCCACGTCTCGTCCGGACCCTTGGAGAGGAAGTACAGGTCGAAGCTCACGGGCGGTGAAGCTACAGGCCTCGGCCCTCGCCCGGCGGGCGGAGCCTGCCGGGCTCTAGATGAATTGAGTCGGCCGCTAGGCCGACGCCATTTGCTGGCCGGAGGGCAGCCGGGGCCGGAGGCCCCGAGTCCTAGATGTTCGGGGGGGCGGCGGAGATGTCGGCTAGGGCGGAGTTGGGGTCTTGGGCGACGGCTAGGTCGCCGATGGAGACGATGCCGACCAGGCGGCCTTCGTCGATGACGGGGAGGCGGCGGAGGGCGTTTTGGCGCATGACCTCGGCGGCCTGCTCGGGGGTGTCGGAGGCGTTCACGACCTGGATGTCGGTCGAGCACACCTCGCCGGCGGCGGTCCCGGCCGGGTGGCGGCCGGCCGCGATCGCTCGGACGACGATGTCGCGGTCGGTCAGGATCCCGCGCAGGTGGCCATTTTCCGTCACCAGCACATCGCCGATGTCATTTTCACGCATCACCTGAGCTGCAGATTCGAGGGTCGCACGGGCGTCCACCGTCAGCGGGGTGGGCACCATCAGCTGTTGCACAGTGTCAGCCATACCTGATGGCTTCCACCAACGGCCCACCCGCAACCAACAGGCCCGTCACAATCCGACGATGTACTTCCGCAGGCGGCGGATCGAGCGGGCCAGCAACCTTGACACCTGCATCTGGCTGCAGCCGATCTGCGACGCGATCTCTGCCTGCGTCTGCTCCTCGAGGAAGTACATCCGCAGCAGCTCCCGGTCATCGGGCGACAGCAGACCCAGGCACTGGCGTAGCGCAGTCCGATTTTCGATCCACGCGAACCCGGCATCAGGTTTGCCCACCACCTGCTCCGTCTGCAGTTTGCTCACCGGGTCAACGGCGTCCAGCGACCCCGGCAGCCGGGCCTCCTCGGCGGAGACCACGTCCCGCACGTCGTCTTCCTGCACCCCCACGAAGTCCGCCACCTCGCCGTCCGACGGCTCCCGCCCCAGGTCGTGGGTCAACAGTTCCCGAGCCTCCCGCACCGGCGACGCCAGCTCATGGATCCGCCGCGGCACCCGGATCGACCAGCCCGCATCTCGGATGTGCCGCCGGATCATCCCGGACATCGTCGGCTTGGCGAACGCCAGGAACGGTCGCCGCCGCGCCGGATCGAAGCGTTGCAGCGCCAGGAGCAGGGCCTCCAGGGCAATCTGGGTCAAGTCTTCGAGGGGCTCACCCTGCCGGTAGTGCCGCCGGGCCTGAGACTCGGCATGGGACCGGTAGTGGCCCACCAGGGTGGCCAGCGCGTCCTCATCCTCCCGCCGTACATAGCGCACGTGATCAGCCCACAACGACGGATCGACCGCAGGGCGCGTCGACGATCCCACCAGGTGACGGTGGTCCAAGGGATCGGTCGGGATCGTCGCCACCGCGCACGCCTGGTCACTCAGCGCGCGTAGCCGGGCCAACGACCGGCGGTAGCGCTTGGGCGTGGCAGACATCCTCCCCATGTTCATCCCACCATGTATGCCCTGCTATCACCTTGGGCATACGAATTCGAGGTCTCCAAACGGGGTATGCGGCGTTCGCTGATGGGTGAGGTCTGATGGTCGACAACGCCACCGAGGACGGTCGCCGCCACGCGGGCGGGGACGAGGCGCGGGTCGAGCTCGATCGCGCGGCCGACGACCTCGAACGTCTGATCGAGCGGCTGGACGAGCGCACCCAACGCGTGGAGTGGTTGGAGACGCTCCTGGACGAGGTCCTCGAGCTGCTCACCGTTCCCGCCCTGGTCATCGACGACGAGCGCCGCATCGTCGCCGCCAGCCGAGGGGCGGAAGCCCAGGTCCCAGGGGTCGCAGAGTCGTTGGGGAGACCGGCGACGGCGGTGTTGCCCAAGCAGATGGCGGACGACCTCAGCGTCGTGGCCACCCTTCCCGGAGGCTCACGACTGGTGGTCTTGCCGACATGACATGCACGTGTGCACCCCATCCACGGCGGGTAGCAAGCGCGGGGGATACGGAGCGTCGGGAATGTCGGGAGCGAGCGTGGATCATCTACTGCCCAGTCCCATAGCACTGGAGCTGCCGGGCGACAGCCGTTTCATGCGACTCGCCCGCCTGCTGGCGAGTGGTGTGGCGACCTCGTGCGGGCTTCCGCTGGAGGAGGTCGAGGACTTCAGGGTCGTGGTCGACGAGGTGTGCGCAACGCTGGTGGAGGCCGGCGGCGGCCACCCGATCCGGCTGACCTTCTCGATCCAGGGCGACCTGCTGCTCGTCGACGGCCGCACCCGGGAGAGCCCGGCCAACGGGCTCGACGAGGACCGCCTCTCGCTCAGCCAGCAGATCCTCGACGTCGTGACCATGTCCCACGACTTCAGCCGTCAGAACGGCGAGGTCCGCTTCAGCGCCTCGACCCAGCTCCGCGGCGGCGGCGTGGGCTAGCGGCAGCCCAGCAGCCCGGCTACGGACAGCGAGCGCCTAGAGCCAGCAGCCGCCGGCAGCGACGACAGCGCCAGCAGCGCGGCGCCAACCCGGCAGGGACGGAGACCGAGCGGCTATGCCGACGGCAGGAGCTCGTCGGCCAAGCCGGCGATCTGGATGACCCGGCCCACCGGGGGCGACACCTTGATGACCCGGAGGCTGCCGCCACCCCGCTCGGCCTCGGCCCGGGCCAGGAGCACGGCCCGCAGCCCGGCGGAGTCGGCGAACGTGAGGTTCTCGGCGTCGATCTCGACGATCTGGCTGTCCGCCAATGCACGCTGGACCTCGGCTGCGAGCCGTTCGGCGCCGTGGAGGTCGAGCTCACCTTCCAGGGTCACGACGATGCGGTCACCGTCGCGGCGGCTGGACACGAACAGCACCTCGTTCGGGGTCGGCTCGGTCTCAGGGGGCATGGGTCCAGTCTGGCACCTGCAGGTCACGCCTGCAGCAGGGTCTCGACCTCGGGCCGGCCCGAGACCTCGGTCATCCAGCGGCGGACCTCGTCGGGATGGGCGTTGAGGCTCAGGCCCACCACGACGTTGCCTTCCTCCTTCTCGTAGAACACCTCGTCCAGCTCGAGCCCGCCCTGGGCCCGCAGTGACGAGACGAACGCCGAGGGCTCGGTGTCCGGCACGAGGTGGATGCGCAGGGCCATCGACGTCCGGGCGTAGCGCCGGCGAACGAGGTCCCGCAGCGGCCGCAGGGCCACGAGAGAGACCAGCAGCACCGAGGTCGCTACGGCGGCCATGCCGACGAGGCCCACGCCGCACGCCAGGCCGATCGCCGCCACCGTCCACAGGCTGGCCGCAGTGGTGAGGTTGCGGATCGAGTTGCCGCTGCGGAAGATCACCCCGGCGCCGAGGAAACCGATGCCGACGGCGACGTTGGAGGCGACCCGGGCGACGTCGATGTTGACGTTGGTGGTCGCCCGCTCCGCCTGGAACGACAGGAAGCCCAGCGTAGAGACGATCCCGAAGAGGCTGGCGCCCAGCGCGACCGCGATGTGGGTTCGGAGCCCGGCGGGCTGGTCCCCGGCCTCCCGCTCGATCCCGATGGCGGCGCCCAGCACGCCCGCGGCCAAGAGGCGGACGAAGGCGTCGCCGTCGACCGAGAAGTGGGTCGTGTCGACGCTCGAGAGAAGGCTCACGTCGGAAGCGTTTCCCCGCTCCGCGGAGCGGGGAAACGCGCCGACCGTTGCATCAACCGGTGACGGTCAGATGCGAGAGCCCGAACGGCTCGCATAGGTGCTGCGGTAGATCAGCAGGACGATGATGGCGCCGATGACCGAGCCGATGAGGCCCGACGTCTGCAGCGCACCCTCTTCCAGGTCCTTGCCGAACAACGCCCACCCGAGGAACCCTCCGATGAACGACCCGACCACGCCCACGACCAGGGTCGCACCGAAGCCGATGGGGTCCGGCCCGGGGACCAGCAGCCGTGCGACGTAGCCGGCGATGATGCCGACGATCGCCAGGACGATGATGAAACCAATCATTGTCTTCACGCTCCTCCGTGGAGGTTGGGGAACTTCTGACCGTCTTCCACAACCGGCTCGGAGCGATCCCCCGGATTTACTTCACGTTTGCTGGGAAGACCTCTTCATGAGGACAGAAGGAGGTCCCCCATGCTGCGATTCCGTCGCAAGCGTGATCCGAGCAACGTGACCCGTGCCCGGCAAGGTGCGGCCCGGGGCCTGGAACGGGCGGCCGCGGCCGTTGACGTCGATGAGGCACCGCCCCGTCGTCGTCGCCGCAAGCCGTTCGTCCTGGCCGCGCTGGCCGGCGTCGGAGCGTGGTTGGTTGCCAAGTCACGCCGTTCCCCTGAGCAGGTAGCCGGGACGACCGAGAAGGTCGCCGACAAGGTTGCGTCAGGCGCTCGCCGGACCGCCGCCTCGGCGGAGAAGGTCTCGGCGAAGGCCGCGACCAAGGCCCAAGGGCAGAAGTCCGAGCCTGCTCGGACCGGTAACTCGACCCGCTGATCGTTGATCAGCTCGAGAAGTCGACGTTGGTTCCGCCTGGCCTGAGGGTCAGGCGGAACCGTCGACGCGAGAGGGTCAAGCACTAGAGGGTCAGGCGGAACCATCGATGTGAGGAACCGTCGATGTGAGAGGGTCAGGCGGAGATCAGGCCGAACCGTCGACCAGCAGCACGAGCAGCTCGTTGCCGTTCGAGAACTGGTAGCGGAGCCCGCCCGGGACGTCCTCGACCTGGAGCGACACGAGCGCACCACCGGTCTCCCAGTGGGTCATGATCGATTCCAGCTCGGCCCGGGCATCGCCCGTCGGCTCGGAGCCGAAGCCCAGCGCCAGCGGGGTGCCGGCGGGGACGCGCTCGAGGCCCCGGTGGCAGGGCTCGAGGGTCACGAGGTCGACGACGGTTCCCTGCTGGAGGTGCTCCACGTGGATGATCTGGCAGACCACCTCGAGGCGGCCGGACGTCGTCACGTCGAATGGGTCCTGCACGGTTCGCTCCTGGTGAGCCGGCGTCCTCCGAAGCCTGCCCGCCTGACGGGCCGTCAAACGGATTTGGTGGGCGATCGGCGCAGCATCACCCCAGTCGGGTGGCGGCGAGGATGCAGATGTCGTCGCGGCCGCCTTCGGGGGCCATCTCGGCGAGGACGCGGTCGCACAGCTCCTCGGCACTGCCCCGGAATCCCTGCGTGACGTCGAGCAGCTGGGCGAAGCCGTCGCGGCCGGTGCGCTCGGTCGCCTCGACCAACCCGTCGGTGTAGAGCAGCAGCTGGCTGCCCGCGGGGAAGGCGGCGACGGCCTGGGAGCGCCCCTTGGCCGGCGGGCTGACGCCGACCAGCCGGCCTCGCCCCTCGGTCCACAGCTGGGCCTCGCCTTCGGGCGTGACCAGCACCGGGGGTGGATGGCCGGCGCTGGTCATGACCAGCCGCTCCTCGGCCAGGTCGACGAGCACGTAGACGAGGGTGGCGATGTCGCCGCCGGCCAACCGGTGCAGCAGCAGGTCGACCTCCTCGACGACGCTCGCCGGTGTCTGCCCGCCCAGCGCGTAGGCCAGCACGGCGATGCGCAGCTGGCCCATCATCGCCGCCGCCTCGACCCCATGGCCGGTGACGTCGCCGACCACCAGGCCGGCCGCCTGGCCGGGGAGCTCGAACACGTCGTACCAATCGCCTCCGGCGTGGCTGCCCGCCTCGCCGGAGAGGTAGCGCACCGCGACGTCGAGGCCTTCGACCTTCGGCGCCGCCGCCGGCATCAGGTCGTTCTGCAGCTTGAGGGCGATCGCCCGCTCACGGCGGCTCGACTCCTGGGCCTCCCAATAGCCCCGCTGCGCCATCTCGAACGTGGACAGCGCCTCGGCGAGGAACGTGAACGTGGCGTCGACGGCAGAGGCGTTGGCCGTGTCGCCCGGCAGCAGTGTGGCGACCGCGGTGCGGTGCACCTCGACCAGCTCGAGGATGGTCGAGCCGTTGGCGCAGGCCGCCCGGCCCAGCGTGTACGCCTCGGCGAGCTGGCTCTCCTCGCCGGCCTTCACGTAGCGGGCCAGGCTCTTTCGGTAGGAGTTGGCGAAGTTGCGGGGGCTGTACGGCATCAGCGCGCCCGATCCCGAGCGGATCCCGAGCGGGTGCAGCGGAAGCGGGCCACCAGCACGAGGGCGTCGTCGTCCTCGGTCGCCTGGTCGTTGAGGATGGTCTCCGCCATCCGCGTCACCGGCAGCTCGGGGTGCAGGGCGGCGACGACATCGCCGCGGATGCCGTCGGTGGCGAGCACCAGGAAGTCACCGTCGGTCAGCTGCACCGGCTCAGGGATGTGCAGGTCAGGCATGATGTAGCCCAGCACGCCCCGGTGGAGGAACACCCCGTGGGTGCGCGGGCGGACGGTGTCGTCGACTCGGAACACCACCCCGTTGACGTTCCCCACCCCCGCCCAGTCGAGTCGTCCGGTCTCGCCGTCCACGATCGCGACCGTGGCGGCGACGCCCCGGCTGTCCGCCAGGTGTTCGTGGGCCAGGAGGAAGAGGGGGATCAGCGGCTCTCCGCGGTTCCGCTCGACGACGCTCACGGCGACTGCGGCCGCGGCCGCCGCTTCTGCGCCGTGGCCCAGCCCGTCGATGACGGCCAGTACGCAGCGGCTGTTGGACGTCTGCACCGTGGCGACGTCGCCGGACTTGTCCTCGCCCGGCATGGGCCGGCCGGCCACCGCCCACTCGAGGAAGGGGGCGTCGGGGCCGTCGGTGGCGGTCACAGTTCTGGTCGGCACCACTTGCGCATGGTGACGGTGGTGCCCCGCTCGGGATGGCTGCTGATCGTGAACTCGTCCATCAGGCGCCGGGCGCCGGGCAGGCCGAGCCCGAGCCCCTCGCCGGTGGTGAAGCCGTCCTGCAGTGCCTGGTCGAGGTCCTCGATGCCGGGACCCTCGTCGGTGGCGACGATCAGCAGGCAGGGGCGGCCGGACTCGTACACCAGGCTGAGGTCGACGATGCCGCCCCCGGCGTGGGTGAGCATGTTGCGGGCGATCTCCGAGATGGCCGTGGCCACCATCGTGAGGTCGGTGGCGCCACATCCGCCGACGGCTGCCATCTCGCGTCCGATCTGCCGCGCCCGCACGATGTCGGCGTCGGTGTCGATGGTGATGGTTGCGTCGTCCATGCGGCGGCGGGCCTCCACGTCGCTACTCCGTGAACGTCTCGTCGAGCAGCTCGAGGCCCTCTTCGAGGTCCAGGGCGGTATCGACATCCTCGAGGGTGATCCCGAGCTGGACCATCGCGAACGCGACCTCGGGTTGGATGCCGACGAGGACGGTGCGGGCGCCCCGCAACCGGGTCATGTGGGCGATCGTCCGCAGGGTGCGAGCTGCGAACGAGTCGAGGACGTCGAGGGCGGTGGTGTCGACGACGATGCCCCGGGCGCGGTACCGGGAGACCTGTTCCATCAGGTCGTCCTGGAGGTCCGCGGCTTCGCTGTCGGTCATCGTGGCCTGGATGGTCGCGATGAGGTAGCCCCGCTGACGGAGTACCGGGACGTGTGCCATGGCGGGCGGCTGCTCGGTGCGCTAGCGGATCTCGACGACCGGCTCGCCGCCGCTCGACTTCTCGGTGACCTCGTAGCCGAGGAGGCGCTCGGCCTGCTCGATGCCACCCTGGAGGTCGCCGACGGCGTTCATCTTGGAGAGGTCGACGCCGATGGTGACCAGCGTGAGGGCGATCTCCGACGACAGGCCGGTGATGATGACGCTGGCGCCCATGAGCCGGGACGCCTCGACGGTCTGCACCAGGTGGTTGGCCACGGTCGAGTCGATCTCGGGCACACCGGTGATGTCGATGACGACCACCTTGGCCCGGTGGGTTCGGATGCCCTTCAGCAGCTGCTCGGTGAGCTGGCGGGCCCGCTGGTTGTCGAGGATGCCGATGATCGGGAGGATGACCAGCCGCTCGCGCACCTGGAGCACCGGGGTCGACAGCTCGCGGATGGCCTCCTGCTGCTGGCGGATGATGCGCTCGCGCTCCTGCACGAAGGACACACCCACGGTGTTGGCGATGCGGTTGGCGGCCGGCTCGTAGGCGTCGAGCACCCGGTTCAGCAGGTCGAAGTCGCCCTGGTACTTCTTGAACAGCGAGCGGGCCAGGACGTCGCGCAGCAGCAGAACGATGCCGAGCACCTCTTCGGTCTCGACGCCCCGGGGGATGATGCGCTCGGACAGGCTGCGGGCGTAGTCCTGCAGGGCCTCCACGCTGCCGGTCTCCAGCACCTCGACGTAGTTGTCGTAGACCGAGGTGGCCTCGGAGAAGAGCTCCTCTGGGGTCATGGCGGTGAGCAGCCGGGCGTCGGTGATCCGTCGGGCCCACTCCTCACGCAGCTGCGTGCGGTTCTCACGCAGGTGGGCAACCAGCTCAGGGAGCAGGTGGCTGGCTTCAGCCCCGGCAGAGCGCCGTCCCCGCGCCGGCTCGGAAGGGTCTGTCACTTGTTCGCACCTCCTGGTGTACGGGGCGACTCTAGGTCTGCTTGGATAGCCGGGAGGAGCGATGCAGGCAGATGCAGGTGATCGAGCAGTTCCCACGCCAGACCGGCCAGATACCCCGTGCCCGCACCTTCGTCCGCGAAACCCTCCGCTCCTGGGGCATCGGCCGCGAGGCCGATGACGTAGTGCTCCTGGCCAGCGAGCTGTTCACCAACTCGGTCGTCCACGGCGGCGGGGTCGTCGAGCTGCGGCTCAAGCTGCTGCCTCGCCGCATCCGCGTCGAGGTGTGGGACGGCGGTGAGGCGCCCCTGCCCCTGCAGCCCTTGCCCCCGATGCCTGGCCGCTTGTCGGGTCGCGGCCTGGGCATCGTGGACAAGCTCGCGGTCGAGTGGGGGAGCGGCGGGACGACGCAGCGGACCCGCGTCTGGGCCGAGCTCCTCCGCAGCTGATCGCTCAGCCGAGCTTGCGGCGCATCTTCTCGAGGCTGGCCCGGAGCAGGCGCGAGATCTGCACCTGGCTGACGCCGATCTTGTCGGCGATCTGCGACTGGGTCAGCCCGTCGACGAAGCGCAGCTTGACGATCATGCGCTCACGCTCGGTCGGCAGGGCCTCGAGCAGGTTGCGGACGGTCAGCTTGGCCTCGGCGGCCGAGTAGCCGGGGTCGACGTTGCCCAACGTGATGGCGTCGGGCGTCTCGTCGTCGCTCGGCGGGGCGAGGGGCACGCCGCGGTAGCAGTCGCCGACCTCCAGGGCCTGCAACGCCTCCTCGACAGTGACCCCGGCCCGGTCGGCGATCTCCGGGACGGTCGGCGAGCGGCCGAGCGTCTGGTGGAGCTCGTCGACCACGCCGCTGACCACCTGGTACAGCTCCTTGGCCCGGCGGGGCACGTGGAGGGTCCAGGTCTTGTCGCGGAAGTGGCGGCGCAGCTCGCCGACGATCGTGGGCACACCGAAGGTGGTGAACATGACCCCGCGCTCGGGGTCGAAGCGGTCGATTGCCTTCAGGACACCGAGCATGGCGACCTGGACGAGGTCGTCGAGGGGCTCTCCCTTGTGGGCGAAGCGCCGGGCGCAGTGGACTGCCAGCCAGCGGTGCTCCTCGATCAGCTCGTTGCGTAGCTTCCGGTCGCCTGTCTTGTGGTACTCGAAGAATTTGGGATCGAGCCGCGGCTTCGACGCACCGGCGTCGGCGGCAGGCTCGTTGTCAAGGTCTGCGGTTACGGCACTCATTTCAGGGCTCCTCTATGGGCTCCGACGGTCACCGCTATCGCTCTCGGAGCTACCCACCAAACCGGCGTTTACACGAGCTACGTGGTCATCGGCCCCTCTGCCGTCCACCATGCCACGCGACGCGCGCTGATGCACCCGGCACGCGGTGGCATGCGCACGAAATCACGAGCGTTGGCGCCAGATCGCACGCAACGTCGTGCGTTTGCTCGTAGGGGAGGGGGGTAGACCGCCGACATGCGAGTCCTGAGACGTGACCCTGACAGGACGGACACGATCGAGAGCGACGACGACGACGTCGTCACGACCGCCCCGGCGCCATCTACGACGACGGCGACGACTGCGCCAAACCCGCCGACGACGACCGAAGTCACTCCCACGACCACCGAGGTCGAAGCGGAGTCCTGGTCGATCGCTGACGCAGTGGTCGCCGTCGTCGGCGCTGGCCTGGCGCTGGTCGGGGCGATCGCTCTCGTGCGGACCGGCGTCGACAAGAGCTGGTTCCGCCCGGTCGTGAACGTCCTCGACGCCCGGCACACCGCGCTGCTGGGCGCCGCCGAGCTGGGAGCCGGTGTGCTCCTCATGCTCTCGGCGCCGCTGCGCAGCCGTGCCCCCTCTGCCCTGCTCGGCCTCGGCGGCGCGATCCTCGCCGCGCTGGCTGCGATCCAGAACAGCGACGTCCAGCGTGAGCTGGCCATCGAGAAGAACTGGGCCTGGATGCTCGCCGGTGTCGGCGTGTTCGTGGCGGTCGTTTCCCTCGTGCCGCCGCGTCGTCGTCGGGTCGAACGGTTGGTCCAGAGCTAGCCCGCCCACCCCACCCGTTCCCCCCGGCTGAGGCCCCTCGAGCCACCTAGGTGGTTCGAGGGGCCTCATACGTCCCGGGCGCAGGCTCAGCGGCGCGGCGACGGGTACTCGGGTGGTCGCTCACCCTCGGGGTAGTCGTCGAAGAAGGTGACCGAGCCCTCCTCCCGGAAGGCGTCGGTGGGCCTCTCGGGCATCTCCCCGGGCAGGTAGCGCTGGCCCCCGTTGGCGAAGCGCCACATGCCGGTGCCTTCGACGCCCACCTCGTCGGGCCCCTTGGCCTTGGCGTCCCACCAGATCTCGGCCATGTCGTCGACCGCGAGGTAGTCGGTGCGCCGGCCCAGGTCCTCGGAGATGAACAGCTTGTTGTGGCCGAAGCTGAGCCGCGGGGTGATCGCGCCGCCGCCGGTGGGCGGGTAGTGGAACATGCCGTCCCGGAAGGTCTCGGGCCGCAGGTTCGGGCCGGCCAGGTGGATGCCGAGGAACACCTCGGTCAGCGTCTGCATCACCAGCTGGGCGGTGAGCCGGGCCGGGGGCGGCGCCCCGAAGTACCACTGGTGCAGCCGGTAGGCCTCCAGCTTCTCGACCGGGGTCTTCACCGGCAGCACCGAGAGGCCGAAGGCGTGGGCCCACTGCTCCTGGTCGTACTGGCGACCCATGACCGTGCTGTCGGTCAACACGGTCCCGGTGACCATCCACTCGGGGTAGTAGTCCTGGGCCGTGGCCGCCTGGGTGAGGTAGATCGGCATGATCGGGTCGCCCAGGAACACGATCGTGGTGGCGCCGGCGGCCTTCATCTTGGCGACGATCGTGGTGGCCCGCTCGGGCAGCTTCTCCAGGTCGAGGACGTACACCTCGTTGGCGACCGGTTCGAAGCCGTTGGCCTTGCCGATCATCAGCACCAGCTTCTCCAGGTCCTTGAACACCGGGATCCGCTGCTCGAAGCGCACGATGCCGAACTTGCGGGTCTTGGTGCGCATCTTCGGGTCGCCGGCGAACGACGCCTTGTGGCCCTGCACCCGGCTGAAGAGGAAGTCGCCCACGATCGTGAGGAACTCCTCGGGCGTCGGCAGCGGGCCCCAGATGAACGGGGCGTTGGCCTGGTGGAACGAGTCCGGGGTGGCGAGGCCGCAGTCGAAGCACAGCACGCCGTTGATCGCCAGCTCCTCCGCGAACGCGGTCGTCAGCGGGGGGCCGCCGAGCACGGCGAACGGGTGGATCCGGTCGATGATCCGCTTGGCATCCGAGCGGGCGGCCACCTCGTCGTCCATGGAGCCGGTGGCCTTGAACTGGACCAGCTCCACGCTCCGCCCGTAGGTCTCGAAGAGGTCGTCGAACATCTCGACGTAGTTGTCGCCGGTCTGCTCGATCTTGTCCTGCGGGTCGATGGCCTGGGAGATGACCTGGCGCAGGTCGCCGGCGGCCGGCACGTACACCGCGATGGTGATGGTGTCGGCGGTGACGCCCTGGTACGTGGCGCCGCCGTTGCCCTTGGCCGGGTCGTAGGCGGGCACGCAGGGCGGGGCGTAGACGGTCGGCATCTTGATGCGCCCGGTGTTGGGGTCGCAGTTGTCGACCCAGTGCATCGTGTCCTGCTGCTGGCGGGTCGCCTCGTCGTAGATCATCGGGATCGGGAAGGTCTGCGACTCGTCGAGCCGGTCGGCCGGCTTGGGCGGCGGGGCCGCGCTGCCGCCCGGCCCGCGGCCGAGGCCGCCGAGGACCGCGAACACGAACACCGCCATGACCGTGGCGATCGGCCCGGCGTACGTGCGCAGACGGTTCTCCCGGCGGCCCCGGCCCGGCCCGGTCGGTGCCGGGCCGTGACCTGACGGGCGGCCACCCGGCGGCGGCGGGTAGGCGGGGCCGCCGCGGGTGGCCGCGATCGGGTCGGAGTCGTCGGGCGCCAGCTCCAGGCGGCTGCCGGAGCGGTGGATCGCAGCCTGGGACGTGCCCAGGTATGAGGCCACCACCGCCGGGTGGTTGAGGACCTCCTGGGGCTGGCCGGCCGCGACGACCTGGCCCTGGTCGAGCGCGATCAGCCGATCGGCGATCGACGAGACGAGCCCCATGTCGTGCTCGATGACCAGCATGCTGGCCCCGAGCACCCGGCGGACCCGCTGGAGCAGCGGCGCGAGCGCCTCGGCCTCCCGCTGGGCGATGCCGCTGGAGGGCTCGTCGAGCAGGACGATCGACGGGTGGTGGGCCAGGATGCAGGCCAGGTCGACGATGCGGCGCGAGCCGGTCGACAGCTCGTGGGTGAACTTGTCCCGGAACTGCTCCAGGCCCAACAAGGCGATCAGCTCGTCGACCCGCTCGGCGACCTCGTGCTCGACCGCCCGGATGTCCGGGGCCCGCAGCGCGGCGCGCACCGGGTCCTTGATCGGCTGCCAGCGGTCGAGCGCCACCGCCAGCGTCTCCTCGACGGTCAGGCCGGGGTAGAGCCGGGCGTCCTGGAACGAGCGGCCGATGCCCCGGCGGGCGCGCTCGTCCGAGCGCAGCGGGGCCACGTCGATGCCGTCCAGCAGCACCAGGCCCTGGTCGGCCTGGGTCACGCCCGAGATGACGTCGAACAGCGTGGTCTTGCCGGCGCCGTTGGGCCCGATGACCCCGACGATCTCGCCGGGCTCGACGGTGAGGGCCACGTCGTCGACCGCCCGGATGCCGCCGAAGCTGACCGTGACCCGCCGCAGCTCGAACAGCGGGGCTCTGGTGGCCACCGCGGGGAGCGACGACCAGTCGGTGCTCACGACGAGGTCGCTGCTCCCCACAGTGGCCGGCTCGGGCCAGGGCGCCGTTCTGGGGCTACGGCTGTCCTGGCCCAAGCCGCTGCTCGCTCCCTCCAGGAAGACGGAGCGCAGCAGATCGGGGCGGGCCAGCAGGTCGGCGGTCGGGCCGCTGAAGCGCACCTGGCCCTTCTCCATGAACACGGCGCGCTCGGCCAGGTTCAGCGCGACGTTGACCGACTGCTCGACGAGGATCACGGCGGTGCCGCGGGCGGCGACAGCCCGCACCACGTCGAGCAGCTGGGCGACGACCGTGGGGGCGAGGCCCAGGCTCAGCTCGTCGATGAGCAGCACCCGGGGACGGGCGATCAGCGCCATGGCCAGCGACAGCATCTGCTGCTGGCCGCCCGACAGGTCGGCGGCCTTGGCGTCGAGCCGCTGCCCCAGCATCGGGAACAGGCCGAGGATGCGGTCGACGCGTTCAGGCTTGTCTTCGAGCCAGCCCGCCATCCGCAGGTTCTCCCGCACGGTCAGCGACGGGAAGACGCCGTGGCCGCCGGGCATCTGCACCACACCCGCGCCGACGATCTCCTGCGGGGTCCGCTTGGTGAGGTCGTGGCCCTCCAGCTGGATGGTGCCCCGGGAGGCAGGCAGCAGGCCGGAGATGGCCTTGAGCAGGGTCGACTTGCCGGCGCCGTTGGTGCCGAGCAGCGCCACGACCTCGCCCGGCGCCACGTCGAGGCTGCAGCCGAACAGCACCTGCACGTTGCCGTAGGCGACGTCGAGGTCCTCGACCGACAGGATCGGCGGCGGGCCGCTGCGCTCCCGCCGGCGGTTGGACAGCACCTGGCCCGGCGTCAGTTGGTGCACCGGCGTGCCGTAGGGGTCGGTGGAGTCGCGGCCGTTGCGGGACCGGGAGCCGGAGCCACCGCCCGTGCCGGCACCGGCCAGCGCGGGGACGTCGATGTCCCGGCGCTCGGCGACCATCCGCAGCCAGGCGTCGCGCGCCCGGTACATGAGCCCGCCGATGCCGCCGGGGAACAGCCACAGCACCAGCAGCACACCGGCGGCCGAGGGGACGTACTGCCAGTTGCCGTGCAGGAACCACGTGCCGCCCCGCGAGAACAGCGCGCCGATGACCGCCCCGAGCATCGAGCCGCACCCGCCGACCACGGTGGACGTGAACACGGTGAAGCTCTCGGTGGGCGTGAACAGCAGCTCGGAGTAGCCGTAGGTCACGATCACGTAGAGGCAGCCGGCGACGGCGGCCAGCCCGCCGGACAGGGCGAAGCCGGTGAGCTTGGCCCGGGTCACGTTGACGCCGTGGGACTGGGCGGCCAGCTCGTTCTCCCGCAGCGCCATCAGGACCCGGCCCGTGCGGGTGCGGCGGATGCCGGCCATGGCGGTGAACAGGACGACCGCCACCCCGAGGCACAGGTAGTAGGCCTTGCTGTCCGAGCTCACCTCGAACGCCGTCAGCACCTTCACGTGGGTCAGCCGGCCGCGGGGGATCCAGTGGGTCTCCTTCTGGCTGAGCAGCCAGCTCGACGACCCGACCGAGAACGCCAGCGTGACCGCAGCGAGGAAGATGCCCCGCAGTCGCAGCGCCGGCAGCCCCACCAGCACGGCGATGGCCGCGCCACCCGCCCCGGCCAGCGGGATCACCAACATGGCGTCCCAGCCCTTGTCCATGAAGCCGATCGTCCCGATCGCCGCGCCGTAGCCGGCGAACGCCATCTGGCCCAGCGACACCTGCCCGGCCCAGCCGGTGAGCACCACCACCGACAGGCCGATGATGGCGAACACGATGACCGCCGAGGCCCGCAGCTCGTCGCCCGGGCCGAGGAACCTCGGCAGCGCGGCGGCGATGGCGAGAGCCGCGGCGATCCCGCCCCACTTCAGCAGCTGCACCTCGGGGAGCCGGCGCAGCTCGCGGGGCACTGCCCGCACCTCGTTGGCGGCCTGCCACGAGCTGATGTCGTCCTGGGCGCCGCGCAGCCGGTCGAGGCGGCGGATGCCCAGCGTGACGAACACGATGATGGCGAACACCGGGTACACGAAGTCCGGCGAGTCACCGTGGTTCCAGATGACGCCCTGCTCCAGGACCCCGAGGGCGACGGCCGACACCGCCACCGACGGCAGGTCCTCGAGGCGCCCCAGCATCAGCGCCGCCAGGGCGGCGAGCGCCGTGCCGAACCCGATGAACGGGTTGCTCAGCGGCAGGCCGACCACCGCGGCCCGGAGGAACACCCCGAGGAACGACAGCAGGGTCGCGGCGACCCAGACCAGCGTGCCGAGGCGGGCGACGGGGACGCCGAGCAGCGCCGCCCGGTCGGCCCGCTCGGCCGACGCCCGGATCGCGATGCCGGCCGGGGTGCGGCGCAGGAACGTGGCGACCGCGTAGAGGCAGAGCGGGGCGGCGACGAGGGCGAAGATGTGGTCGGCCGAGAACACGAACGGGTCGAGCCGGAACTTCCAGCGCAGCGGGATGTCGATGGCCCCGGTGGTGATCTCCAGCGGCGTCTTGCCCCAGAGGATCGGCAGGCCCAGGGCGGTGACCGCCAGCAGCTGCGAGAGCCCGATGGTGGCCACGGTCAGCACCAGGCGGGGCGCTCGGCTGAAGCGCCGGATCGCCAGGACGTCGACCAGGGCGCCGAGCCCGACGGCGCTGACGAGGCCGGCGGCGAACGCCACCGGGAACGGCACGTGGTTGAAGAGGATGAGGGCGTTGGCGAGGACGGCGGGGACGACGCCGAGCTGGCCTTGGGCGAAGTTGACGATGCGGTTGGCCCGGTAGACGAGCGCCATGCCGACCGCCACCAGCGCACCGAGCACGCCGAGCACCAGGCCGTACAGGTAGAGTCCGGCCGGCATCGGGAAGAGGGTGAACTGCACGGCGACGATCGCCAGCGCAGGCCCGGCGACCCGCCGCATGCGGACGACGTCAGGGTCGACCCGCACCCGGTCCCACGCGGTCGGCGCCGGCGACCAACCCCCGGCGGCCCGGCCACCGTCGAGCACCGACGGCACCACCGACCGACGGGGTCGGCGAGCACGGTCGCCCTCGCCCCGTGCGCCGTCGCCGTCGATGGTCGGTCCGACGTGCCTCTCGTCGATCGACATGCTGCCCCCCAGGCCGAAAGCCGGTCGTGATACCGCCAGTAACCCTCAGATGAAAGTGTCTATCAGATAAGAGGAGCCGTCGCTTTCGATCGCGATCGTCTACGTTGTCCGGCGTGACCGAGACGGCCGCGCCGGTCGGGAGGCGCGAGCGCAAGAAGCGGGAGACCCACGCGGCCCTGCATCGCGCCGCCATGGAGCTGTTCGCCGAGAAGGGCTTCCGGGACACCCGCATCAGCGACATCGCCGAGGCGGCCGACGTCTCCGAGGCCACGTTCTTCCGCTACTTCGCCTCCAAGGAGGAGGTGGCGCTCGTCAAGCTCATGTCCCGGATCGAGGACGCGATCCAGGCCCTGGCCGAGCGCCCCGCCGAGGAGACGCCACTGGCCGCGTGCATCGCCCTGGCCAACACGCCCGGCGCCCTGGGCCTGGTGCCCGGCCCCGACGAGAGCCTGACCGTGCAGCTCGTGACGGCCAACCCGTCGCTGTCGGGCTACTTCTTCTGGCAGATCACCCAGGTCACCAGCCGGCTCGCGGTCGAGTTCGCCAAGCGGCTCGGCGTCGACGCCAACGCGCTCGAACCCCAGTTGCTCGCCAGCGCGGTCATCGGGGTCATGGACTCGGTGCTGCGGATCTGGCTCACCGACCCCACCACGTCCCCGTCGCAGCTGGCGGTCGAGGCCTTCCAGCTCCTGGCGGACGGCTTCGGCTCGTAGAGGGGTCCGCGATCGCCACGGACGGTGGCGCGAAGATCACGCGATGCTGGACCCAGTCCGTCGTCACACCCTCGGCGTCTACCTCGCGTTCGGGCTGCTGGCCGCCACGGTGGTGTCGGCTGTGTTCATCTGCGGGGCGCTGCTGTTCGGCCTGCCGGCCGACTCGAAGGACACGGTCGAGATCGCCGACTCGTCGCCCACCTCCGCGCCCGTGCCCCGGCTCGCCGCCACCACCACGACGCTCACGATGCTCCCGGCGACCACCGTCGCACCCAGCACCGCTCCGCCCGCCACCGCGCCGCCGACGACCCTCCCCCCGGTCGCCCCGCCGAAGGGCGGGGGTGGCGCGCTGTGCATCGGCGACTCGGTCATGCAGGCCGCGTCGCCGAAGTACTACAACCTGCTCGCCATGTGCGGCACGGTCGACGCGGCCGTCAGCCGCCAGTGGGGCGGCGCCGTCGGAACCGTCCGGTCGTACAGGCCCTATCCCGACCGGGTCGTCATCCACCTCGGGACCAACGGGTTCACCAGCGCCGAGGAGATCGACGCCGTGCTGCGGCCGCTGTCCGACGTCCGCCGGGTCGTGCTCGTGACCGTGCAGCTGAACGGCACCCGTCGGTGGGAGTCGTCGGAGAACGTCGAGATCGCGGCGGCCGCGACCCGCTGGCCCAACGTGCGCATCGCCGACTGGAAGGCGGTGTCCGAGGGCCATCCGGAGTACTTCCGGTCGGACCACATCCACCCGACCCAGGCGGGGGCCATCGCCTACGCCAACGTCATCAACGGCGCGCTCTGAGCGTTCGGGACGGTGCGTCCCGTGTGACTCACGTCTCGTCATGTTGCGAAGAAATGACGATTGATGCGTTGCCGACACACAGCGTGACTGCGAAACTGCTGCCACTTGATCCCGGGCGGGCATCCCCGGGTTTGTCGCGAGGCGACTCGGAGGAGCAGTGCGGACCAACCCAGAGGACAGGCACGAGCGCGGCTGGCGCGACTGGCGGAGCTGGTGGACCCGGCGAGCGCAGCTCACCACTGCGGCGGTGCTAGCCGCGGTCGTGTTGGCGGGCGCCATCGCCATCTCGGGTGGGCCCTGGGGCAACGACCCCGAGGTCGACGCCAGCGCCATCTCGGACGTCAAGGCCACCACCACGACGACCAAGCCCAAGGCCACGACCACCACGGCCAAGCCGAAGCCGACGACGACCACGGCGAAGCCCACGACCACCACGGCGCCCCCTGCCACCTCGGCGTCGGTCCCGCCCCCGGACCTCAGCCAGGCCCAGCCGACCACGCCGCCCGCCGCGTCCCAGGACGTCAGCGACACCGGCGCCCTCTGCGTCGGCGACTCGATCATGCTGGGCGCCTCGTCGCAGTACTACGGCACGCTCACCATGTGCGGCACCGTCGACGCCAAGGTCGGCCGGCAGATGTCGGAGGGAGTGTCGGTCGTGGCGTCGCACGCGCCGTACCCGAGCACGGTCATCGTCCACCTGGGCACCAACGGCTCGGTCGCCGGGCTCGACACCATCCTGAACTACCTGGGCGGCGTGCCCCGCGTGGTGCTGGTCACCGTGCAGCTCAACGGCACCCGCTCGTGGGAGGGCCCCGACAACTCGGCCATCCGGGCGGCGGCCGCCAGCCGCGGCAACGTCATCCTCGCCGACTGGTACGCGGCGTCGAGCGGCCACCCCGAGTACTTCATCAGCGACCGCATCCACCTGACCTCGACCGGGGCCCAGGCCTACGCCGCCACCATCGCCGCCGCCTTGTAGCCCAGGCCGAACCGTCCATGGCTCGGCGACGTAGTGACGACCATGGACGACACGCTGGATGCAGTGCGCGCGCTCGTGCCGGAGATCGTGGGGCGCGGCGACGAGATCGAGCAGGCCCGTCGGATCCCGACGGACCTGGTGGAGGCCCTCGTCGAGGCAGGGTGCTTCCGTTCGCTGGTGCCGCGGAGCCACGGCGGCTCGGAGGTCGGGGTGCCCGACCACCTGCAGATGCTCAGCGAGCTGGCAGCGGCGGACGGGTCGGTCGGCTGGACGGCGATGATCGGGTGCCTGGCGCCACTGATCCTGGGGTTCCTGCCGCGGCCGACCTTCGACGCCATGTACGCGGCCGGGCCGGACGTCATCGTGGCCGGCACCTTCAACCCGAAGGGCGTGGCCACCCCGGTCGACGGCGGCTTCCGGGTGAGCGGCCAGTGGCCCTTCGCTAGTGGCTGCCAGCACGCCGACTGGATCATCGCCCACTGCTTCGTCGACGACGGTCGCCAACCGCCCCTGCGCATGATGGTCCTGCCGCCTGACGAGGTCGAGATCAAGGACACCTGGTGGGTCTCGGGGCTGTGCGGCACCGGCAGCCACGACTTCTTGGTCGACGGCGCCTTCGTCCCCGATGACCACAGCTTCTCCATCCTCGAGCCCCAGCCCGGCGTCGAGGGGCCGCTCTGGCGGATCCCCGAGCTGTCGTCGACCACCCTCATGACCGCCGCCGTCGCGGTCGGCATCGCCCAGGGAGCGCTGGACGACATCGTCGCCCTCGCGACGGACAAGGTGCCGGCCTTCACCGACTCGACGCTGGCCACGAACCCGTTGTTCCAGAACCAGCTCGGCGAGGCCGACGCCACGCTGCGGGCCGTCGAGGCCGCGCTCGACGCCGAGGCGGAGGAAGCGTGGGCCGTGGGCACCACCGGCTCGCCGTTCAGCGACGAGCACCGGGCCCGCGTGCGGGGCACCACCACGTGGGTCACCCGGACCGCCGCGTCGATCGTCGACGTCGCGTACAGCGCCGGTGGAGGCAGCTCCCTCTACGCCAGCAACCCCTTGCAGCGGCGCCTCCGGGACGTCCGGGCCCTGACCCAGCACTTCTCCATGAAGCCCGACGTGTTCACGCTCGTCGGCGCCGTCCTCACCGGCCAGGCGGCCGACACATCGTTCCTCTGACATGGACGAGGTCGGCTTCGTCATCGAGTCCCGCGACGGCACCAAGCTGTCGGCCGGCAGGATGGGCTCCGGCTCGCCGCTGGTGCTGGTCCACGGTGGCCTCCTCGGCCGGGTGGCGTGGCAGTTCGTGGCCCCGCTCCTCGCCGAACGGCACACGGTGTGGAGCTACGACCGTCGCGGTCACGGCGACACCCCGCTGGGCTCCGGGCTGTCACTTGATCAGGAGGTCGAGGACCTGGCGGCAGTGCTCGCCCAGGCAGGGTCGGACGCCCACCTCGTCGGGCACTCGGTGGGCGCGGCCTTGTGCCTGGAGGCGGCTCGCCAGACCCGGCTCCGCTCACTGGTGCTCTACGAGCCAGCGGTCCACATCGACCGCCTGGAGGGCGTGTTCCGGCGAGGGACCGAGCTGCTGAGCCGGCGGGACGTCGAGGCCTTCCTGGAGCTCTTCCTCACCGAGGTCGCCGCCGTCACCGACGAGGAGCTCGCCGTGCTGCGTTCGCTCCCCGAGGCCTGGGCGCAGCTGATGGACGGCGCCACCCGCTATGTCGAGCACAGCGATGTGTTCGCGGACCAGGTCGAGGTGTCGATCACGGCCGGGTGGGAGCCGGAGCGCTACCGGTCGGTGGAGGCTCCGACGCTGCTGCTGGTCGGGGGGCTGAGTCGTTCGCCGCTCTTCGCGTCGCCCGACGACCTGCGCGAGGCGGTGCCCCACGTCGAGGTGGCCACGATCGAGGGCCAGCGCCACATGGCGACGGCCTTCGACCCCGGCGGCTTCGCCGAGGCCGTCCTCACGTTCACCTCTGCCCACGACGAGCCCTCCGGGGGAACCACGGCCTGAGCAGCACCCGAACCTCGGTAGCGTTCCTGGTCCATGCTCGTGGTCGCCAGGGTGCTGGCCTTCCTCGTCGGGTCGGCGGTCGTGCTCGGCACGCTGGCCTCGGCGGTCAAGACCGTGGTCATGCCGCGGGCCGAGCCGGCGATGCTGGCCCGCTGGGTCTTCGTCACCCTGCGCCGGCCGTTCGACTGGCGGGTGAACCGGGCGAAGGACTGGGCGAGCGCCGACCGGGTCATGGCCCGGTTCGCCCCGTTCGCCCTGGTGATGCTGCCGGGCGTCTGGATGGCGCTCGTCATCATCGGGTTCATCCCGATCTACTGGGCGGTCGGTGTCGACAGCTTCAAGCAGGCGGTCATGGACTCCGGCTCCTCGGCCCTGACGCTGGGCTTCGCGACCGAGACGGACCGGCCCGGCCTGTTCGTCACTTTCTTCGAGGCCACCATCGGGCTGGGCCTGGTGGCGCTGCTCATCAGCTTCCTGCCGACCATGTACTCCCAGTTCTCCCGGCGGGAGGTCCTGGTGTCGCAGCTCGACACCTGGGCATCGACGCCCCCCAGCCCGCTGGCGCTGTTCCGGCGGGCCCAGGTCATCGGTTGGGTCAACAACCTCGACGGCTTCTGGATGGACTGGGAACGCTGGTTCGCCGAGATCGAGGAGTCGCACACGTCGTTCCTGGCGCTGCCGTTCTTCCGCAGCCCCCGAGGGGAACGCTCGTGGATCACCGCGGCGGGAGCGGTGCTCGACGCCGCAGCCATCCGCAACTCGACCCTCGACCTGCCCCGATCGTGGCGGGCCCAGCTGTGCGTGCGCTCCGGGTTCCTGGCCCTGCGAGGCATCGCCTCGGCCTACGGCATCCAGTTCGACAGCGACCCCGCGCCCACGGACCCGATCTCGATCACCCGGGACGAGTACGACGAGCTGGTCGACGAGCTGATCGCGGTCGGTGTGGCAGTCAAGCCCGACCGCGACCAGACCTGGCGCGACTTCGCCGGCTGGCGGGTCAACTACGACGTGCCGCTGCTGGCGCTGTGCGGGCTGGTCATGGCGCCGTACGCCCCGTGGTCGTCGGACCGGAGCCTCAACCACCGGGTGCGGATCTTCCACCTGCCCCACCTGCGCAACGGCAACCGAACAGAGGGAGCGACCTGATGCCCATCGTGCCCGACGACAAGGACTGGACCTGGGTGCTCGACCGGCCCTGCCCCGAGTGCGGCTTCGACGCGGCGGCCTTCCCCCGTGAGCAGGTCAGCGACCTGATCCGGGCCAACACCCAGGACTGGCCCGACCTGCTCGACGCCCAGGGCGACGAGTTCGGGCGGCGGCCGACCGACGACCGCTGGTCGTCGCTGGAGTACGCCTGCCACGTCCGGGACGTGTACCGGGTCTACGACTACCGGCTGCACCTCATCCTCGACGAGGACGACCCCGACTTCCCCAACTGGGACCAGGACGCGTCCGCCGTCGAGGAGCGCTACAACGAGCAGTCGCCCCCGACGGTCCTCGCCGACCTGCGCGCCGCGGGCGAGACGCTGGCCGCCAGCTTCGCCAAGGTCAGCGGCGACCAGTGGGCCCGCACCGGCAACCGCAGCGACGGCGCCCGTTTCACAGTGGAGACCTTCGCCCGCTACATGGTCCACGACCCGATCCACCACGTCTGGGACGTGCAGCAGAACGCGGTCCTCCTACGGGCCTAGGTGCGCTTCCGCAGGCTCCCGACCAGCACCGCGGCCGAGATCACCACGGCACCACCGAGGGCAGTCATGTTGAGCACCTTGTCGCTGCTGTCATACACGTCGAGGTGCCGAGCGTGGTACACGAAGTGCGGCACCGAGTAGACGAGCCACGCGAGCGCCGCAGCCCGGATCGCGGCTGGGGCCCGGGTGACGAGCGCGACCAGCACGACCGCGGTCAGCGCGAGGTTCAAGGACCCGAAGTCTCGCACCAGGTGCTCGTTGTACGGCCCGTCGGCCGCTACCCAGGTGCGGCCGCCGCCGGGGAAGTCGTCGTAGAACGAGCGTGGTGCCAGCGTCGCCCACACGCCGACCTGCAGCCCGACCAGCCCCAGTACAGCCAGCGCACCCCTCGTCGCCCTGTCGGTCATCGACTCGTTGTAGCGCAGTGTGGCAATGCTTGAGGGGATGGCGGGGGCCCTGCGCGAGAGGTTGAGTGGTGGCGGGCGGCGCCTCGGCGTGCTCGGGAGCCGGTGGGTCGACTGGTGGCTGCGGTGGCGACCGCAGGTGCGCACCGTCGCGTTCGTCTTCGGCGGAGCGCTGCTCGCGGTGGTGCTCTTCGGTCGGGTGCAGGCCCGCATCGGGCCGTTCGACGCCACCGTCGCCGCCCGGCCGGCGCTGAGCAGCCAGACCACCGTGCACCTCGCGCCGCTCGGCACGATCGTGCTCGACACCCACGACTGGCCGCTCGACCTGGACCTGCGGGTCGACCAGATCGGGCTCGCCGAGGCCAAGGAGATCGCCGAGCACCCCGAGGTCGTCGACGACCTGGGCGACGGCGTCGCCGACGACGTCGACCACGCCCTGCACCGCCTCGTCTGGCGGTGCCTCCTGGTCGCGGTCCTCGGCGGGGTCGCCGGCGCGCTGATCGCCCACGCGAGCTGGCGCTCGGGCCTGAAGGGCGCCGCGGCCGGCGTTCTGGTGGTGCTGATCATCGGCGGGGGCACCGCAGCCACGTTCAACCCCCACGCCGTCGCCGAGCCCCGCTACACCGGGCTGCTGCGCCAGGCGCCGGCCGCAGTCGGCGACGTCGAGACCATCATCGACCGGTACGGCGAGTACCGGGCGCAGCTGAGCGAGCTCGTCGGCAACGTCGTCACGCTGTACCTGGCCGCCGAGAACCTGCCGACCTTCGAGCCCGACGACGGCACCATCCGGCTGCTGCACGTCAGCGACATCCACCTCAACCTCCAGGCGTTCGACCTGATCAGCGAGGTCACCGACCAGTTCGACATCGACGCCGTGGTCGACACCGGCGACATCACCGACTGGGGCACCGAGCCCGAGAGCCGGCTGCTCGACCAGATCGGCCAGCTCGACGTGCCCTACGTCTGGGTCCGCGGCAACCACGACTCGCCCCGGACCCAGAAGGCGGTGGCCGCCCAGGACAACGCCGTCGTGCTCGACGGCAACGCCGCCACGGTGAAGGGCCTGCGGATCTGGGGCATCGGCGACCCCCGCTACACCCCCAACAAGGACCAGGTGGCGTCCCGGGGCAGCGAGAAGGAGCAGGCGGTCGCCTTCGCCCCCGAGGTCGCCCGGGAGTTCGCCCACGACAACGAGGCGGACGACACGCCGCCCGCCGACATCGTCATGGTCCACGACAGCCGGATCGCCGCCGACCTCGGCGGCCAGGTGCCGCTGGTGCTGGCCGGCCACATCCACAAGCGCAAGATCGACACCATCGACCCGCCGGAGCCGTCGGAGGACGACTCGGCCGCGGAAGACGACACCACGACCGACACCTCGGCGACCACCACGACCACGACGACCGCCGACAACGGCAACGGCGACGGCAACGGCGACGACGAGGCCGAGGAGACCATGCTGATGACCGAGGGGTCGACCGGGGGAGCGGGGCTGCGAGGCCTGCAGGGCGACGAGCCGCTGCCGCTCACGGCCACGGTCCTCTACTTCGACGAGGACACGCATCTCCTGGTCGCCTACGACCGGATCACGGTCAAGGGCTTCGGCCAGACCGGCGCCACCATCGAGCGTCACGTTCTCGACACCGCAAAAGCCGCGAAATAACCGCAGAAATCACTCTTTTCGCGTTGACGCGATCACGTAGCGCTGGAAGTTTCTGGCGCAGCGACGGGGCGTGAAGCCGTCGCTACGGCGGAACTGGCGGATTTGGCGGAGACGGCGGAGGACAGGCGGAAGTGGTACTCAGCGCGGGCGCGCGTCGTAAGAACGGTGCGCCCAAAACATCGCGGCACGCCGTGATCCTCGCGGGAGGAAAGGGCGTGCGGCTCAGGCCGTACACCACCAGCCTGCCCAAGCCCCTCGTGCCCCTGGGCGACGAGTGCGCCATCCTCGAGGTCGTCCTGCAGCAGCTGGCGCGGGCCGGTGTGCGCTCGGTCAGCATCGCCATCGGGCACCTCGGCCAGCTCATCCGGGCGCTCGTCGGCGACGGTTGCCGCTGGGGCCTCGACGTGTCGTACTGGGAGGAGGAGAGCCCGCTCGGCACCGTCGGCCCCCTGGTCCAGCACCGCGACGAGCTGCCCGAGGACTTCCTCGTCATGAACGGGGACATCCTCACCGACATCCCCTTCGGCGCGGTGCTCGACCGGCACGTCAGCGCCTCGGCCGACGTCACCGTCGCCGCCTACACCCGTGACGTCAACATCGACTTCGGGGTCCTCGAGCTGCACGACGGGAACATCGTCGGGTTCACCGAGAAGCCCACCCTCGACTACACGGTCTCCATGGGCGTCTACGCCCTGTCGGCCCGGGTGCTGCACCGCTTCGAGCCCGGTCTGCCACTGGGCTTCGACGACCTGCTGCTCGACCAGTTGCGCACCGGCCGGTCGCCCCAGGCGTACCACTTCGACGGCTTCTGGCTCGACATCGGCCGACCCGAGGACTACGACCGCGCCAACCAGGAGTTCCCGCTCCTCCGACCCGCCCTCATGGCGGAGTGAGCACACACCTCGCGGTCGTGGGCGGGCGCGGCTGGCTGGGCCAGGCCATCGTCACCGAGGCCCGGCGCCGGCGGATGACCGTCACCGTGGTCTCGCGGCAGCCCCAGGCGGGCGCCGTCGCCGTCGACCCGGCCGACACCTCGTCCCTGGCGGCGGCCCTCGCCCGGGCGGACGTCGTCGTCAACGCCGCCGGCAACTACGGCCTCGACGACGCCAAGGCCGCGACCGTCGCCAACTACGAGCTGCCCAACCAGCTCGGCTGGCTCGCTGCTCGCAGCGGCTGGGCGCTGGTGCACCTCGGCTCGGCCGCCGAGTACGGCCCGGGTGCGGCCGGTCCTGACCCCATCGACGAGGACCACCCCTGCCTGCCCCGGTCGATCTACGGCCTCACCAAGCTGGCCGGCACCCAGGCCGTCACGCGCTGGCGCGAGCAGGGTGCGCGGGCGACGGTCGCTCGGGTCTTCAACGTGGTCGACGCCGACCTCCCTCGCCAGAACCCCTTCCACGCCATCGCCGAGCAGGTGCGGGCCGCCGCCACCGGCGCCGGCACCGGCGAGGTGGGGATCGGCGACCCCACCACCACCCGCGACGTCAGCCGGCGGGTCACCGTGGCCGCCGCGGTCGTCTCGCTCGCGACCGCGCCGGCCACGACGCCGCTGCCGCCGGTCGTCAACATCTGCTCAGGTCGCCCGACCACGTTCGGCGACCTGGCCCAGGCCATGGCCGAGCACCTCGGTGCCCAGGTCGCGGTCCGGGACCTCGGCTGGCCCCGCGGGGGCCAGATCGTGGGCAGTCCCCGCCGCCTCCGTGAGCTCGTCGGCTTCCCCTACGTCGACCGGCTCCACGACCTGGCGCGCACGATCCTCGGGACCGGCCAGCCGACCGGCCCCGCCCCATCAATCCCCCAATCGGCTGGAGACCACCTGTGAGATTCATCGTCCCCATCGTCGTCGCCCTCAGCTTGCTGGGGATCCCGGGTGCGGCCCCCTCGTCCGCCCAGATCCCGCCCCCGACCGGGCGGTCGGTCGATCTCAAGGTCCTCGTGATCTCCGTCGGCCCCCGCAGCACCGACTCGGGCCTCGAGCTGATGGCCCGCACCCTCGAGCAGTCCGGCGTCCCCTACGACGTGCTCGACGCCACCACCGACACGCTCACCAGCGACCAGCTCCAGACCGGTGACCGGGGCCACTACAACGGCATCATCCTCACCCAGGCCGACCTGTACTCGGGGGGCAGCAACGCCTTCAGCCTGGAGGAGTGGCAGCGGCTGCACACCTACGAGCGGGAGTTCGGGGTGCGGGAGTCGGTGGTGTCCGGCTTCCCGGCCTTCGACCCCGGCCATGACCTCGACTACGGCATGAACGTGGTCGGCGCCCAGGTCACCAGCACCGGCCGGTGGGTGTCACCGGCCGGTACCGGGCGCCTGTTCGCCTACGTCAACACCAGCAACACCGTGGACATCCCCGAGTTCGCGTTCTGGGGCACGCCCCAGGCCGGCGACCCGAACCGTCCGGTGGCCACCCCGCTGCTGGTCGACAACGCCGACCCCACTCACGTCCTCGTGTCGAAGCTGACCTACCCCGACGGCCGCCAGACGCTGCTGTCCACGGTCGGCAACGCCTGGTACCGGCTGCACAGCAACGTGCTGGCGTACCAGTTCCTCGACTTCGCCACCAAGGGCGTGTTCCTCGGCGGCCGCTACGTCTCGCTGTCGACCCACACCGATGACATGTTCCTCGCCGACGACCTGTGGGACCCGGCCCAGAACAAGACCGACTTCACCAAGACCTACCGGCTCTCGGCCGCCGACATGGACAACGTCATCGCCCAGCAGAACGCCTTCCGGACCCGGCACCCGCTGGCCGCGAGCTGGCGCATCCAGTTTCCGTTCAACGGCATCGGCGCCAAGGGCTGGACCCCGAACCCCCGGGTCGCCCGCACGGTCGCCGACGACACGATGCTGGTCTCCAACGTCGGGCTGAACTGGGGCCGGTCGACGAGCCTGACCGTCCAGAAGAACAACAACAACGAGCGGCGGGTCATCCTGCGGGCCGCCGACGTGTCCAAGCCGCCGACGCCGGCCGACCGGGTCGACAAGGTGCTGCTGCGGGTCGTCGTGTCGACCACGCTGGCCGCGCCGCTGCCCGTGCAGGTCTGCCCGCTCACCCAGAGCTGGACCGAGGGCAACGGCAACGGCGGCATCCTCGACCTCGGCGGGGCCACCTGGAACCAGCGCGCCAACTTCACCTCGTGGGCCACCCCCGGCGGGACCATCGACGCCGCCGCCTGCGTGACGGCCCAGCTCACCGGGCCGGGCGCCAACGAGCTCGACATCACGTCGATCTGGAAGGGCTGGGCGTCCGGCAAGCCGAACCATGGTGTGCTGATCCGGGCGACCACCAACGGCAGCGCCTCGCTCGCCTCGGCCGAGAACGGCACGACCGCCAACCGGCCGACCCTGCAGTTCGAGACGTCGTCGGCCCCCGAGCCGCTGACCGCCAAGGCCATCCAGCACAAGGACCAGCTCGGCTGGATCAACCACACCTACGCGGCCCTGCAGATGGACCGCCTGTGCCCCGACCCCGACGAGCCCCAGCCGGCCGAGTGCCCGGTCACCGACTACCAGACCGCCTACAACGACATCGCCCAGAACCGGGTGGTTTGGCAGCAGCTCGGCCTGACCGGCTACACGGAGGGCCTCCCGTACCTGCTCTCGGACTCGCACGCGGGGTTGCACGACCGCCACGGCACCGAGGAGGACCCCTCCGACGACACGCCGTTCCCGCAGGGCTCCAACCCCAACTTCCTGCAGGCGGCCGAGGACCTCGGCATCAAGTTCATCGCCTCGGACTCGTCCCGGCCCAACCAGGACCGTGAGCAGCGCATCCCCGGCTTCGACCTGGTGCTGCTGCCCCGGTACCCGACGAACATCTACGTCAACGCCACCACGCCCGCCGAGGACGTCGACGAGTACAACTGGCTCTACTACGAGCGCTACGTGGCCATGGGCCAGGACCCGTGCTCGGTCCCCGGCGCCATCTGCGCCCCCCGCACCTACGACCAGATGCTGGCCGCCGAGGCCGACATCACGGTCACGCACATGCTGTCGGGCAAGGCGTGGCCGCACTACTTCCACCAGTCGAACCTGCGGAACTACGGCGGCGGCCGGACCCTGCAGACCGACTGGATGGAAGCGGTCATGTCCCGCTACGAGCAGATCTTCACCCTCCCGGTGAAGACGCCCAACGCCCCCGAGCTCGGCCCGGCCGCGCTAGATCGGATCGTCTGCCAGGAGCAGGCCGTGCGAGGTTGGCTCGACCTCGACACCCAGGTCGTGACGCTGGTGGCCAACGGAACCGCCCGCCCGTTGGTCACCGGCATCACGGGTGGGGAGCTCTACGGCGGCCAGTCGATCGCCAAGGTCACGGTGGATACGACCCCTCGCACCTTTGCGGTCGACCCGACCAGTGCCGGCTGATCCCACCATGACTGCCGCCCCCAGGCCTCCCATGCTGGGCCTGGGGGCGGCGGCTCCCTACTCGGTCTCGTTGGTCTCGGCGTCAGCAGGTCTGGCGCCAGGCGTCGAGCTCCAGCTTCTTGCGGATCGACGACAGGCCGAGGCGCTTGCTCGTGGCGCAGAACTCGCTGGTCTCGAGGTTGTACTCGGCGTGGAAGACCGGCTTGTTGCGGTCGAGGAAGGGCCGGAGCATGTCGCACTCGTCGAACTCGGCGCACTGCTCGACGACGGCGAAGTCGTAGAGGTCGGCCAGGTCGGCCGCCTGGTCGAGGTCGTTCTTCAGGCCTATCGCCAGGCCCCGCTCGTGGGCCAGGTCGGCCAGCATGCGGTTGTACCGGAGCTGGTCGGCCCCGGTGATGGCGAAGCCGGTGTCCTGCGTGTGGTTGTCGAGCCAGTCGGGCTCGATGGCGTCGAAGCCCTTCCGCTTGCACAGGTCGAAGCGCTTCGCCATGAGCGGGCGCAGGACGTCGACCTGGCGGATGTCGAGCCAGCGCTCGTCCGGCCAGCCCTCGACCGCCCCGCCCTTGACGGACGCGGGGAAGTCGCCGGCGTCCGGCCGGTACGGCTCCCATGAGCCGGCCGACAGGTAGCAGATCACCTTGCGCCCGCGGTCGTGGAGGGTCCGGATCGTCGCGGCCGGGGTCTCGAACAGGTCGACGTCGAACACCTCGGCGTCCACGGACACGTCGATCGGCTCCCCGTCCAGCTGCCACTGCCAGGACAGCCCCTTGGTGGGGCGCCACCAGCCGTCCTGCTTGGCCGGGGCCGACGTCGTCGTCGCCGGTCTCGACGAGGAGGTCGCGCCGGGCGACGAAGTCGTCGTCGACGAGCGGGAGGTCGGGGGCTCGGGACGGTCGGCGTCGTCGTCCGACGATCCGCCCCCTGAGCACGCGGCGGTCGACGTCACCAGTGCGACGGTCGCCAGCGCACCCAGCCAGCCGGCCACAGGTGGTCCCGGCATGTCGATGATCCATTCCCTTCCGTCGCTGCCTGCCGAGCGGTTCACGGCGCCGCCGCTGCGCTTGGTCCGGGACGAAAACCTAGGCCGTCCCACGGGCAGCGTCCGACGATCGAGCGACATCGTGATGGTCACCGAGGGGACGTACCCGCACGCCCACGGTGGGGTCAGCGTCTGGTGCGACCAGCTGGTGACCGGGCTCCCCGACCACGCGTTCCGGCTGGTCGCGCTCACGGCCTTCGGGTACCAGCGGCCGGTCTGGGACCTGCCGAGCCACGTGCAGGAGCTGGTCACAGTCGGGCTCTGGGACCGGGACCACCGGGTGCGACGGCGGCGGGGGCTGCGGCGCCGGCCGCTCGCGGTCCCTGCGGGGACCACCGCGCCGCTGGCCCGGGTGCTGGCGGCGCTGCTGGCCGCGCCGACGGACCACGTGGCGTTGTTCGGTCGCTTCCTCGACCAGGTCGCGGCGCTCGACGATGCTCAGGTCGCCCGGGAGCTGTCGTTCGGGCCGCTGCTGGTCGCGCTTGACCTGGAGCTGGGGCGGGCCAAGTCGCACGGGGAGGCGGTGCGGGGAGCTCGGGCGTCGGACCTGGTGAAGGTCGCCGGGATGCTCGAGCACCTGCTGCGGCCGCTGTCGCTCGATCCGGGGCCGGCGGCGATCTACCACGCCTCGTCGAACGGGCTGGCGGCGCTGGTGTGCCTGCTGGCGCGGCGGCGGCACGGTGCTGCGTTCCTGCTGACCGAGCACGGGATCTACCTGCGGGAGCGCTACCTGGAGCTGCGGCGGCTGGCGATGGCCCGGCCGGCCAAGGCGCTGCTGCTGCGATTCCACCGGCTGGTGTCGGCGGTGGCGTACGCCGAGGCCGAGGTGGTGGCGCCTGGCTCCGCCTGGAACGGGCGGTGGGAGGGGCGGCACGGTGCGCCCGCACACCGGGTGCGGCCGATCTACAACGGGATCGACCCCTCTTCCTTTGCGGCCCGCTCCTCCGAGCCGGCGGAGCCGGTGGTGTCGTGGCTGGGGCGGATCGACCCGATCAAGGACTTGGAGACGCTGGTCGAGGCGTTCGCCGTGGTCAACGCCAAGCGGCCGGACGCCCGGTTGAAGCTGTACGGGCGGACGCCGCCGGGCAACGAGGCGTACCGGGCGCGGCTCGACTCGCTGATCTCGGCGCGCGGGCTGGACGGTGTGGTGACGTTCGAGGGCGGGGTCGCCGAGTCGGCCGACGCCTACGTGGACGCCCAGGTGGGGGTGCTGTCGAGCATCTCGGAGGGGTTCCCGTACTCGCTGATCGAGGCGATGGCGTGCGGGCTGCCGGCGGTCGCGACCGGGGTGGGCGGGGTCGCCGAGGCGGTGGCCGACACCGGGCTAGTGGTGCCGCCCCGGGCGCCGGAGCTGTTCGGGGAGGCGGTGCTGTCCTTGCTGGACGACGGTCCCCGGCGGCGGCGTTTGGGGGTGCTGGCCCGGGAGCGGGTGCTGGCCCACTTCACGCTGGACGGCTGCCTCGACGCTTACCGGGACCTGTACGCCGAGCTGCGGACGATCTGGACGCCGGCGGGCTCTTCGCCTGCGTCGCCTCCGCGGCCTCCGGTCGCCGGTGTAGCGCCGGCGGCGCCGCTGGTGCGCCGGGTCGTGAACCGCTCCGACCGGGACGAGCTGACCGCGGCGTTGGGCGGGGTGGAGGCGCTGATCCAGGCCGTCGACGCCGACGACATCGCTGCGACCCTGGAGTCCGTCGGCGTCACCGACGACGTCGCCGAGTCCCGCTTCGGCACCCCCGACGTCTTCACCCTCGCCGAACGCATGTGGGCCTACGCCACCATGCTCCGCCGCGCCACCCGCATCTTCGGCGCCGTGCCCCCCGCCGTCGCCGTTGACGACGGCGCCCCCTCCGACAGTGCCACCCGATCGTCGGGCCGGCGCCGTCGGGACCGCCGGACGTCGGCCACCCGCCCACTGTCCGGCGATGGTGGGGCCGAGTCACGGGCAAGGCGCCGGAGGGTCCGCCGGGATCCGGCCGCAGCTGCCGCCGGGGTCGGTGGCACCGGCGTCGATGGATCGCCGGTGTGGCGTCGGAGGGGCCGCCGGGCGGCTGTTCCGCCGGTTGCCCGGCTCCGAGCCGGTGGTGGGGGCAGCGGCGACGGGGGTGAGCCGCCGAGGCCGGTGATGGAACCTGGGCCTCAGCCGGCGGGGGCGTTTGCGAGGGGGCTGGCGTACGTCTTGCCGGCGGTCGTGGTTGCGGCGGCGGTTCGGGCGGGGGCGGATCAGGCCGTGCTCGTGGCTTCCAGCGTCCTCGGCTGGGGGCTGGCGCAGGCCGGCGGGGTGCTCGCCTACACCACCTACTACCGGTCACCCAAGGGTCGGGGCCTGACGGTGATGCGCCGCGGGCTCCTCGGTTCGGTGCTGGCTGCGGCCGCCGCCGGGGTCGCCGTCGGCATCGCTCGTACGCCGGCGTCGGGCGTCGCCTTCGCCCTGCCTCTGCTGCACCTGGTCGGCGCAACGGCTGTGGTCATGGCCGGCCGCACCCGCCTCCTGCTGGCGTTACTGACCCCGGTCGCCGTCCTGTCGGCGGTCGTGGTGGTGAACCCGTCGGCGTCCGGCGGGGTCGCTGTCGGTCCGGCCGCGGTGATGACGGTCGCCGCGACCCTGCTGCTGGTCGCCTGGTGCGTCCGGCGCGCCGGCCCCGGCGGCCCGACCGCCACCTCGCTGCTGGAGCGGGCCGACTGGGTCGTGGCGGCCCCGCTCGCCCTGTGCGGCTGGCTGACCGCCGCCTTCGCCCTGCTCGCCGTCGGCGCGACCGGCCACCTGGCCGGCTTCGTCGGCCTCGGCAGCGGCCACTGGCTGCTGGTGGCGCTGCCGCTGTGGCTGATGGTCGGCACGAGCGAGTGGCTGCTCCTGTCGCTGCGGCGGGCGTTGGCGGTCGACCTGGAGGCCGCCGGCTCACTGGCGGGCTTCCGGTCGCTCGCCGGCCGGGCGGTCGGTGGCCGGCTCGGGCTCGGCCTGCTGGGGCTGACGTTGGCGGTCGCCCTCGGCAGCGGCGGCCTGGTGTCGTCGGCCCACCTGTCGTGGACGGTGGCGATCAGCGCCGCCGCCATCTTCGCCCTGGTCGCAGCGTCGCTGTTCGGGGCGACGGTGCTGACCGCCGCAGCGCGGGTGGGCACCGTGCTGTCGGCCATGGCGCTGGCGGTCGTCGCCCTGGTGTGGATGACCGCCAGCCCTCGAAACCCCCTCGGCCTGGGCGACCACTCGATGGCGCTGTGCGTCGGCGCCGCGGTGGCGGCCGGCCTGTGCGTCCGGGCTGGTCAGGTCCTGCTCGAACCCGGAACCCATCGCTAGCTCCCTGATCCCTGGAGGAACCCATCATGTTGCAGGCAGTCACCGGCGCCGACGGCTTCATCGGCTCGCACCTGGTCGAGGCGCTGGTGCGCGCCGGGCACCCGGTGCGGGCGCTGGCGCTGTACAACTCGCAGGGGTCGTGGGGTTGGCTCGACAGCCTCCCCGCCGATGTCCTCGACCAGGTCGAGGTGGTGCTAGGCGACGTCCGGGACGCCGAGCAGATGCTGTCGTTCTGCGCCGGCGCCGACACGGTGTTCCACCTCGCGGCGCTGATCGCCATCCCGTACTCCTACGTGGCGCCTCGGTCGTACGTGGCGACCAACGCCGGCGGGACCCTCAACGTGCTCGAGAGCGTGCGGCGGGCCGGAGTGCGTCGGCTGGTGCACACGTCGACGTCGGAGGTGTTCGGGACGGCCCAGCGGGTGCCGATCGACGAGGAGCACCCGCTGCAGGGCCAGTCGCCCTACTCGGCGTCGAAGATCGCGGCCGACGTCCTGGTCGACTCGTTCCACCGGTCGTTCGGGGTGCCGGCGGTGACGCTGCGGCCGTTCAACACGTACGGGCCCCGGCAGTCGGCCCGGGCGGTGATCCCGACGGTGATCTCCCAGATCGCCGCCGGCCAGCGGGTGATCTCGCTGGGTGCCCTCGACCCGACCCGCGACTTCAACTTCGTGGCGGACACGGTGGCGGCGTTCGTGGCGGTCGGGCAGGCCGAGGACAAGGTGCTGGGTCAGGCGTTCAACGCCGGGTCGGGGCGGGAGGTGTCGATCGGCGAACTGGTGAGCACCATCGCGACCGTGATGGACGCCGAGGTCGAGGTGGTGGCCGACCCGTCCCGCCTGCGCCCCGCCGACAGCGAGGTCATGCGCCTCCTCGCCGACGGCTCCAAGCTCCAAGCCGCCACCGGCTGGGAACCCCGCTTCCGCCTCGAAGACGGCCTGGCGGTGACCGCCGCCTGGTTCCGCGACCCCCAAAACCTCTCCCACTACCGCCCCACCGCCTACGCGGTCTAGCGGTCGGGGCCGAGGGCTAGCGTGCGGCTGAGCTGGACAGTGGAGGTGGCTGGGTGGGCGATGCGTTCGGGGCAGACGACCCCGCCGGCGCGAGGTCGGGGCCGTTCTCGACGGAGTTGTCCTGGCCCCCGGGGCCGCCAAGAGCTCCCGACCAGCCGACCCGCCCGAAGGTGCCGCTGTCGAAGCGCCGGTTCGGCCTCTTCACTGTGGCGTTGGCACTGCTCGTGGGGTTCGGCTTCGGCGTCGCGGCCGGGGCGGGCCTCACCGGTGACGAGGACCCCACGGCGTTCCTCGCCAGCGCGGAGCACGACCTGATCGACGACCCGGAACTGATGCCGAACGCAGGCGACTGCCTCCGCGGAGATCCGTTCGAGGCCGAGGTCGTCACCCAGCCCGAAGTGGTCGACTGCAGAGCGAAGCACGGGTCGGAGGTCATCGCCGTCGTCACGCTCGGCGACGGCGACATGTCGGACCACGGGGTGCTGGACGGGGAGATCACGGCGGCATGCGACCCGGAGTTCGAGCGCTATGTCGGGACGGCCTACTACGACTCCGCGCTCGAGTACTGGGGCGTGCCGCCGACGGTCGACGCCTGGGATGCGGGCGACCGGACCTTGTTCTGCCTCCTCGACTCCGAGCTGTACCGCGACGGGAAGGGGTCGGCCCGGGGGGCGGAGAGGTGACACCAGACGCGGGGTCCTGCCACGTAGGGTGAGCGGCCGTGTGGAGGGGTCATCGAGGCGGGGTGTTGGCTGTTGCCGTCTTGGTCCTGGTCAGTGGCTGCTCGAGTGGCCGGGCGGCGGGGGACTCACCGCCGACGTTGCCGAGCAAGCCCACGGCGGTCAGTCGGGTCTCGGTCACCACCGAGGACAGCACCACTACCACCACTACGACCGCCCGGCCGAGGGGGAAGTACGCGGATCGGGTGCCGCACTTCGCGGACCCGCCGGCGCCGGAGAAGATCACGTTTCCGGCGGGGGCCTGGCTGAGCCGCATCCCCACCACCCAGAAGGTCGCCTTCATCACCATCGACGACGGGTACGTCCGGCACCCCGAGGCGCTCGACCTCATCCGGGACTCGGGCGTCCCGGTCAGCCTCTTCCTCATCTCGTCGGTCGCCAAGGAGGATCCGAAGTTCTTCAGCGACATCGACCTCTTCGCCGACGCCACCATCGAGGCCCACACGGTCAGCCACGCCAAGCTGCGGGGGAAGTCCTACGCCGCCCAGAAGCAGGAGATCTGCGGCTCGGCCGACCAGCTCCAACAGCTGTTCGGCACCCGCCCCACCCTGTTCCGGGCACCCGGCGGGCTCAAGGACGCCACCACCCTGCAGGCGGCGGCCGACTGCGGCATGAAGGCCGTCCTCTTCTGGCACGAGGCCGTCAACAACGGTCAGGTCCAGTTCCAGGAGGGCGCCAAGGTCCAACCGGGTGATGTCATCCTCATGCACTTCCGCCAGACGTTCGTCGAGGACTACCTGGCGGCGCTGCAGGGCATCAAGGACGCCGGCCTCACCCCGGCCCGCCTCGAGGACTACATCGCCTAGGCCGGCGGCCGGCCGAGCTAGATCTCGCAGCAAGGCTGCAAGTACTTTGACCGGATGGGCGCACAAGCAGCGAAGCAGCGGACGTTCGTGGTCGGTGTCGGTCTCACCAAGTTCGAGAAGCCTGGCGCACGGGACTGGGACTACCCCGACATGGGCCGGGAGGCGGGCGAGCGGGCCCTCGCCGACGCCGGCATCAGCTACGACCAGATCGAGCAGGCGGCGGTCAGCTACTGCTACGGCGACTCGACCGCCGGCCAGCGGGCCCTCTACGAGCTGGGCCTGACCGGCATCCCGGCCGTCAACGTCAACAACAACTGCTCCAGCGGGTCGAGCGCGCTGTACCTCGCCCGCCAGTGGGTCGCCGGCGGCCTGGCCGACTGCGCCCTCGCCCTCGGCTTCGAGAAGATGGAGCGTGGCAGCCTCGGCGTGAAGTACGACGACCGCACGGTCCCGCTCGACAAGCACTTCACCGCCATGGTCAACAAGCGGGGCTTCGCCGCCGCCCCGGCCGCGCCGCAGATGTTCGGCAACGCCGGCCGGGAGTACATGGAGCGCTACGGCGTCACCGCCGAGACATTCGCCAAGGTGGCGGAGAAGAACCATCGCCACTCGGCCAACAACCCCTACAGCCAGTTCCAGGACGTCTACACCCTCGAGGAGATCCTGGCGGCGCCGATGGTGCACGAGCCGCTCACCAAGCTGCAGTGCTGCCCGACCTCCGACGGCGGCGGCGCGGCCATCGTCGCCAGCGAGCGCTTCGTCGACGAGCACGGCCTCGGCGACAAGGCCGTCGAGATCGTCGGCCAGGCCATGACCACCGACACCCCGGCCAGCTTCGGCGACAGCGACATGCGCATCGTCGGCTTCGACATGACCGGCGCCGCCGCCCGCAAGGTCTACGACCAGTCGGGCCTCGGCCCGGAGGACGTGCAGGTCATCGAGCTGCACGACTGCTTCAGCGCCAACGAGCTCATCACCTACGAGGGCCTCGGTCTCTGCGAGGAGGGCAAGGCCGGCGACCTCATCGACAACGGCGAGGTCACCTACGGTGGCCGCTGGGTCGTGAACCCGAGCGGCGGGCTCATCTCCAAGGGCCACCCGCTGGGCGCCACCGGTCTGGCCCAGTGCGCCGAGCTGACGTGGCAGCTGCGGGGCGAGGCCGATGCCCGCCAGGTCGAGGGCGCCACCGCGGCGCTCCAGCACAACCTGGGCCTCGGCGGCGCCTGCGTCGTCACGATGTACAAGAAGTGAGGCGCGATCGAGGGGTGGCGGTTGCACCGCCACCCCTCGGTCTCGGTTGGCGGGGTGGGGATCAGGCCGCCAGGGTGATGTCCCGGAGGGCGGCGAAGCGGAACTTGCCGACCGTCCGGACGTTGCCGGTGGTCACGTCGACGACCACGATGCGGCTGGTGCGCCGACCGGTCTTCGACAGCGAGGCCACGGCCAGGTCACCGGTCGAGGTGGTCCGGATGTCGAACCCGACGCGGCGGCCGGTGGTCTGGCCCAGCGGCAGCGGGTTGGTGAGCGTGCCGGCGTTGGGCGGGTTCTGGGTCAGCAGCTGATCCTGCTGGTAGTCGATGTCGTACAGCGTGGTCCCGGTGGCCGGGTCGTTGTCGTTGTTGCTGTACGCCGCACCCGAGACGCCGGTGGCGACCATGCCGGGGGTCCGGTTCAGGGCGCCGTCGGTGAACGTGTCACCGGGCTGCAGCTGCGTGCCGTCCGGGGCGGTGCGGGCCGACGGGATGACGCGCAGGTTCTGGCCCGAATCGCTGACGATGCGGAGCGCATCGGCGGCCGGGTTGAAGTCGAAGCCGAACTCACGGCCGTCGAGGTCGACGCCGGCACCGCGGGGGGTGGTGGCGGTCGGCGCCGACACCAGGGTGGCGACGAAGGTCGTCTTGCCGGTGGCCGGGTCGACGGTGATCAGCTCGGCGCTGCTCCGGGTGCGGGTGACGCCGTAGATCAGGTTGTCCTTGGGCCGCCGGTCGATGCCGATGAGGCGCTCGTCGTTGGCGAGGCCCTTGACCCGGACGCTGCGCCGCACCTTCTCGGGACGGTCGAGCGAGAAGGTCACGATCTTGTTGCGGGTCGTGAGGCCGTAGACGGTGACGTTGTCCTTGCTGCGGCTGTCCGCCGACGCCGCCGCGGTCGATGCAGTGACGCCGAGCAGGAGCCCGGCTCCCAGCACGCAGGCCACCAAACGGTGGATCGATCTCATGGTTCCTCCAGAGACGTGATGGTGGGGGAGGGGTCCGCCCGCCCCATGTGGTCACGGCTCTGTTCGTCGCCGTCCGGGCTCCGGATGAGATCGGCTCACACGCCCAGGTCAGACGCCCAGGTCACACGTAGGTGATCGCGGTGTCCTCCAACCAGTCGCCCTCTCGGCGGATCTCGAGGTACCACTTCGTGCCGTAGGTGGTGCAGCGGGAGGTGCTGCCGTCGGGCCGCTGGCTCCAGTCGACGTCCTCCCACCGGGCGCCCTCGGTGTGGACCCAGATCCACGTCGCCTGCACGGTCTTCCAGTGCATGACGAAGTTGACGTTGCCCGCCGGGCAGCCGCCCTGGCCGGTGGTGTAGCCGTCGAACTCGAGGATCGTCGGGACGCTCGGCGTCGCGGTGGTGGCCGGCGTGGGCCGGCTGGTCGTCGGGGGAGTGGTCGGTGCCGACGTCGCGGGCGCCGGCCGGGTGGTCGTGCTCGTGCCCCGGACGGCCGCGCTGCTCGCGGTGGTCGTCGGGGGTGCGGTCGTCGTGGTGGTGGTCGACGCTGTGGTGCTCGTCGTCGACGACGGCTCGTCGGCGGCGTTGCCTGGCTCGACGTCCGACGCAGTCTCGAGCTCGGTGTCGTCGGCCCCGCCGTCACCGCCCCGACCGGCGACAGCCACGGCCCCCGCCGCCAGCACCACCACCGCCAGGACGGCCACGCCCGCGACCCGGGCGCCGGTCCGGGCGAACAACCCCGACAGCCGGTACACGATCGGGTCCCACCGCGACATGACGAGCTCGGCCGGCGGCGGCCCGGTCGGCGCCCCGCTGTCGTCCTGGGCCTTCACCCGCACCGGGACACCCAGGGCGTCCAGCGAGCCGACGATCCGCGTCCGCAGCCCCGGACCGAGGCTCGGCGCCGGCAGCGGCGGGGCGTCGACGGGCCCGCCGGGGTTGGCGGTCAGCCAGGCGAAGGCGTTGTGGCGAGCGAGGTCGAGGAGCTGCTCGACGAAGGCCTCGGCCGGCAGTTCGGCGATCGCGTCCCAGGCGTCGACGAACGTGTCACGGGTGATCTCGGCGGCGAGCTCCGGGTCCTGGACCACCTCCCAGGCCGCCTCGTACACCGCGACCAGATGACGGTCGAAGAGCATCCCGAAGGCGCTGTGGTTGCCGTGCGCCGCCCAGCGCGCGAGCTCGATGTCGTCGACTGGTGCGTTCCCCGGCACCCGGTCATCTCACCACAGCAAGGACACACTTGCTAGTGGTACGTCTAGTAAGTGTCAGCCGGGCTTGGCGGTCCTGGACGCCGAGCTGGGCCCGTTTGACAGCGTGAGCGTCCAGCTGGTGGCCCGGGCCGTGCAGACCTGGCGGCTGTCGCTCGCCGCGGTGATCTGAGAGAACACCAGACCACCAGTGGTGTTGTTGACGACCTGGCCCGAGGTCACGGTGCCGGCACCCGACCAGCTGAACTGGAACAGCACCTGCCCTTGTACCCGGCACGGCCCCTGGAGCACGGTCACGGTGAAGCTTCGGATCGCTGGCGCAGGTGGCCGGGTCGTCGTCGTGGTCGAGGTGCTGGTCGTGGTGCCGCGGGTGGTGGGGGTGGTGCCGCCCGGGGTTGTTGGGCTGGTGCCGCCGCCGGGGGTCGTGGGGCCCACGCCGCCGCCGGAGCTGCCGCCGTCGGTCGTCGTCGGGTCCTGGCCGGGGAGGGTGGTGGTCGTCGCAGTCGTGGTCGTCGTGCCGCCGGACTTGGAGCCCACCGTCGCTTCGCGGTCGGTGGTCTTGCCGGTCTTGCCCGACGAGGCGCTGGCGTCGTCGGTGCGCACGTCGTCACCACCGCCATCGCCACCGGGGCCCAGCACCAGCACGGCCACCAGCACCACGCCCACCGCGGCAACACCCGCGGCCCCGGCCGCGGCCACGGCGCCCTTCGGCCCGAGGGTCCGGGTCGCCGCGTCCCACGGCGCCCGCCACCACGGAAGGTCCTTCGTCGTCTGGGTCGCGTGCTTGCCGGTCCGGGTCGCGACGTCGGCGACGGTCTTCGCCGTGTCGCCCGCCGCCGAGCCTCCACCGTCTCGCAAAGCCTGCCGAGCCGCGGCCGCCGCCGCGATCCGCCCGGTCCGCCCGCCCTTGTTGTGTCCCACCACAGCCGTAATCTCACCACACATGGAGCACAACCAGCGGGTCGAGGCCTTGGAACGGGAGCTGCACGCCCTCTATGCGGCGATGGACGGCGGGCCGCTCGACGCCCCGGTGCCCACCTGCCCCGACTGGACGGTCGAGGATCTGGCCCACCACGTCGGCGGCTTCTGCGGCTTCTGGTCCCACGTCCTCTGCGACGGCACCGGCACCACCAAGCCCGTCTACGACGATCCGCCCCGCGGCGACGCCGTCCCGGGCTGGCTCCGGATCTGGAGCGGCCACCTCCTCACCCAGCTCCGCCTCGCCCCCGGCGACCTCCCGGTGTGGACCTGGTTCGAGGCCGACCAGACCGCCGGCTTCGTGGCCAGGAGGGCCGCCAACGAGCTGGCCATCCACCGCTACGACGGCCAGTCGGCCCGGGGTACCGAGACCCCGATCGACGCCCCACTGGCGGTCGACTGCATCGACGAGACGTTCGAGGCGCTGATCACCAGGCGTGACCGGACCGGCGAGGCCACCGGCCAGACCATGCACCTGCACGGCACCGACGAGGGCGAGGCCCAGGCGGAGTGGCTCGTCACCCTGCAGCCCGACCGCATCGACGTCAGCCACGAGCATGCCAAGGGTGACCTGGCCATCAGGGCCACCGCGTCGGACCTCGCGCTGATCCTCTTCCGCCGCCCGCCGCTGGGCGACGTCCAGCGCTTCGGCGACGATGCGGTGCTCGACGCCTGGTACCGCGAGTTCATGTTCTAGGGCGAATCGCGCCCGGTTTTGCGGGGTTTTCTGGCACTTTGTGCCGGAATTGCCCCTTGCATAGTGCAACGCGCCCGCCTTGAATCAAGGTGAGGTGCCCGGGCGTGGAGCAGCGGGGAGAGCTGCGGCGGGCGCCGGAACCAGGCGAGGCACCCAAGGGGGACACCACATGCGCAGACGATCACTCGTCGCGATCTTCGCCCTGCTCGGAAGCACCTTCATCGTCGGTGCGCCGGGCTTGTCACCAGCCCACGCGGCTCCGGCCCAGGCGGCCGGCGACACCCGGTTGGTCCCGGCGGCGGGCACCACCAGCATCCGGTCGCTGCCGTTCGGCAGCGAGGGGCTCCAGCAACCCGAGCTCCGCAACCGTCGGCAGGAACAGGAAGGCCCGGCCAGCCCGGCCTCGGTGGCCGTCAACCGGGCCGGCCCCAGCAGCAGCCCGTTCCCGCCCGCACCGCTGCCGCCGCCCAAGGTGCGGTCCAGCGCGGTTGCCGGCAGTGACGCAGTGGCCAGCGTTCCGGGCCTGAACCACCGTGACCAGCGGCTGGCCAACGGCGGCAACCAGTTCTCGCTGGAGCCGCCCGATCAGGCGCTCTGCGTCGGCAACGGGTTCGTGGTCGAGGGCGTCAACAGCGCGCTGCGAGTCCACAACACCACCGGAGCCGCCGTCACCGGGGTCCAGGACATCAACACGTTCTTCGGCTACCCGGCGGCCATCGACCGGACGACCGGTCTCATCGGCCCCCGGGTCATCGACCCGATCTGCCACTACGACCCGGACAACAACCGGTTCATCGTGGTCATCACCACGCTGCACGTCGTGCCCGAGACCGGCGACTTCACCGGCCGCAACACGCTCGACGTAGCCGTGTCGAACACCGGTGACCCGACCGGTGCCTGGACCCTCTACAAGATGCCGGTCCAGAACGACGGCACCGAGGGCACGCCCGACCACGGCTGCAGCAACGGCGACGGCTCCCACGGGCCCTGCTTCCAGGACTATCCGCACATCGGCGGCGACAAGAACGGCGTCTACGTGTCGACCAACGAGTACGACACGTTCGGCTCGGGCTTCAACGCCGCCCAGATCTTCGCCTTCTCCAAGAAGGAGCTGGCGGCCCACGGCCCGACCGTCCGCATGACGATGGTGCAGAACACCAGCGTCGGCGGGACCCCGGGCTTCACCGTCTGGCCGGCCACGTCGCCGAAGGGCGAGTACGCCAACGCCGCCGGCGGCACGGAGTTCATGCTGTCGACGATCGCCGGCGACGGCACCGAGACCGGGAACCCGACGAGGACCGCCAACAAGATCGGCGTGTGGGCGCTGAGCAACACCAAGTCGCTCGACGCCGCCACCCCGGCGCTGGTCATGCGGAGCCGGCTGATCAACAGCGAGGCCTACGTCTTCCCGCCGACCCAGCAGCAGAAGCCGGGCCCGTTCCCGCTGGGCGAGTGCGTCAACGACACCACGATGGTGACGCCGTTCGGCCCGGGCTGCTGGCAGTTCCTGTTCGTCGACGAGCCGGCGCACGACGAGGTCATCGGCAGCCCCGACTCGCTCGACACCCGGATGCAGCAGACCTGGTACGTGAACGGGCAGCTGTGGGGCGCGGCCGGCACGGCGGTCGAGGTCAACGGTGAGGTCCGGGCCGGCATCGCCTGGTTCCGGGTCGTGCCCGCGGTCGCCGGCAACAACCTGCTGGCGGTCGTGCTGCAACAGGGCTACCTGGCCCTGGCCAACCACGACCTGACCATGCCGGCCATCGCGGTCGGCACCAACGGCAAGGGCGCCATGGCCTTCACCGTCACCGGTGACGACCACTACCCGAGCGCGGCCTACGCCCGGGTCGACCTGCTCGGCCGGTTCGGCCCGATCCGCATCGCCGCCGAAGGCGTCGGCGTCGACGACGGCTTCACCAACTACAAGGCCTTCGTCGGTGATCCGCCCCGCACCCGGTGGGGCGACTACGGCGCCGCGGTGACCGACGGCCGGACGATCTGGATCGCGTCCGAGTACATCGCCCAATCGTGCACGCTGGCCGAGTGGGCGACGCCGCCGATCGGGGGCTGCAACGGCACCCGCACCGCGCTGGCCAACTGGGCCACCCGGCTCACGAAGCTGAACACCTGAGCCACCAGGATCCGGACCGGTGATGACCGGTCCGGATACCTGAACGAACCGAGTTCTGGCGCCGATCGGATGCCCGGACGGCGCCAGAACTTGTCGCGTCATCTTCCTGCTCAGTGAGCCAAGCACTACCGTGTGAGCTGATGCGGTGAGACGGACACACCGCGTCGTCGCGGCGGGAGGGCCCCGATGACGACGAAACAGCTGGGGACGTGGCTCGCGGCCGCGTTGGGATGGCTTGTGCTGGTCGTTTGCCTCGACAGCACGGGCGTTCTCTCCAGCGATGCCGAGGTCGTCGTCGACAACTTCGCGCAGTTCAGCGCCGGCCTCCTGGCCTGCGTCCTGTGCCTGTGGACCGCCCGCAACGTCGAGGGGCCCGAGCGTCACTGGCGGGTGCTCATGGGCCTCGGCATGGGCGGTTGGACCATCGGCCAGGCCTTCTGGTCGTACTACCAGATCTTCACCGACGACCTGCTGCCGTCACCGAGCATGGCCGACGTCGGCTACCTGACCATGCCGGTCTTCGCGCTGCCGGCGCTGCTGTCGCTGGCCGTGCGGGAGAAGTCGCCGACCGCAGCCGGCGGGCGCCGGCGGGCCTGGGTGGTGTTCACCCTCGACGGCCTCCTCGTGGTCGGATCGCTGTTCATCCTCACCTGGTCGACTGCGCTCGGCTCGGTGGTGCAGAAGGGCGCGCCGACCACCGGCGCGTTCACCGTTGCCATCGCCTACCCGGTCACCGATCTGTGCCTGGTGGTCATCGTCGTGCTGCTGGCGGTCACCCGCTGGGTGCCGCAGCGCTACCACCTGCAGCTGTGGCTGCTGGGCTCGGGGCTGGTGGCCATCTCGGCGTCGGACAGCGTCTTCGCCTACCTGGTCAGCAGCGATGCCAAGCTGCAGCCCCCGGCCACCAACGCCGGGTTCATCCTCGGCCCGCTCCTCATCGCCCTCGCCGCGACGGCGGTGGCCGGCCCGCCGGCGCCGGTGCGCAGCGCCCGGGCCGAGCGGTTGATCAACCGGGCGTACCTCTTCCTGCCCTACATCCTCGTGGGCCTCACCAGCGCGGTGCTGCTGGGGCAGAGCGCGTTCGACGCCGAGATCGACACGGTCGAGGCCTGGGTGGCCTGGATCGTCATCGCCCTCGTGCTGGCGCGGCAGATGGTGACCCTGGTCGAGAACAACGCGCTGCTGGAGAGGGTGCAGGCCGCCCAGACCGAGCTGGCCTTCCGGGCCCAGCACGACCCCCTCACCGGGCTGGCCAACCGGACGCTGTTCGGCGAGCGGCTGATCGACGCCATGGCCCGCCACCGGAACTTCGGCCGGCCGTTCGCCCTGGTGCTCGTCGACCTCGACGACTTCAAGGCCATCAACGACCGGCTCGGCCACGCCGCCGGCGACAAGCTGCTGCGGGCGGTGGGAGAGCGCCTGCGCCACTGCGTCCGCACGGTCGACACGGTGGCCCGGCTCGGCGGCGACGAGTTCGCGGTGGTGCTGGAGGGCACGGTCGACACGCCGACGACCGTGGGCGAGCGCATCCTCGCCTCGATGCGCCAGCCGTTCCAGATCGACGGCCGGCTGGTGCACATGGGCGCCAGCCTCGGCCTGGTCGAGCCGGCCGCCGACGAGATCGACCTCACGGCCGACGCCCTCATGCGCCGGGCCGACGGCGCCATGTACGTGGGCAAGCACCGCGGCAAGGGCATCGCGGTGCACTATCGCCCGGAGCTCGTCGCCGAGCTCCCGGGCGAACGAGTGCTGTGAGCCGCTAGGAGCGCTCTAGCCGCAGGTGACGGCCCAGATGTTGGCGGTGGAGCCGGAGCCGGCCTTGTTGATCGGCCCGCCGACCAGGACGTACGCGCCGGTGGCCGGCAGCGCCGCCAGGTTGGCGAGGTTCTCGAGGCTGATGCGGTGCTCGTGGAAGAGCGTGACCGACGCCTCGAACGTGTCATCGATGCCGCGGTCGGCGCCGAACGTGTCGGTGCCGAGCGAGCCCCGGGTCGCCAGCCGGCCGTTGTCGACCAGCCAGTGCACGGCCTCAGGCAGGAAGCCCGGCTGGTGGATGACCCCGTCGCCGTCGAGGTTGGCGTAGGCGTCGGTGCCCCACTTGTCCTCCCAGCCGGTCCAGAGGATGACCGCCGCCCCGGTCGGGATGCGGCCGTAGCGGCGCTCCCAGGCCCTGAGGTCGTTGACCGTGAGGCCGTAGTCGGCGTTGCGGGCGGCCTTGGCCCGGATGTCGATCTTGACCGCCGGCAGGTACAGGTCCATGGGGTCGAGCTGGTCGGCCAGCAGGCCGCCCTCCTCGAAGTGCCCCGGCGCTCCCCAGTGGGTGCCGGTGTGCTCGCCCTCCCGGACGAAGTTCATGTAGAAGCCGTCGACCGGGATCGTGGCGATGGTCTCCAGCTCGAACGCCGGGTCGCCGGGGAACAGGGTCGTGGTGGCGGGGTCGTTGACGTGAGCCAGGCTGGCCAGCCTGATCCCGCCGAGACCGCGCCCTGCTGGGGCAGCGCCTGCGATGTCACCTCGGTCGAGCACCTGGGCGCCGACCATACCCGCCACGCCGGCCGCCGCCGTGCGCATCAACTGTCGTCTTTCCACCAGCTCGCATGCCTCTCTCGTCGTGGGTGGTACCCGAGAGGCGTCACACTAGGCGTTCGTCGGGCGGGCGCGTCTCGACATCGGCACGCGCCGTGCGCAAGATCGCCCCGGATTCGTTGAGCTTTCGCGCAGTGCGGCGTCGCCGCTCAGGCGTTGGCCCGCGGGCGCGGGTCGGCCTCCTGGACGCTCTTGATGACGTCGTCGCCGATCGGGAGCGGCGCGCAGCCGTGGTCCTTCTCGCAGATGAAGTCGAACTGGGGCTTGGCGGCGCCGTGGCAGCCCGAGCAGCTACCGCCGAAGCGGTTGATCACCTCGGCGCCGCCCCGGGTGGTGATCTTCGTGCCCTGCGGCGTGACGTCGAGGGCGAAGAACTCCCAGTCGTTGGAGTCGGGGTCGAAGCCCGGCGCCCGCTTCACCATCGCCTCCTGCGGGACGAGCTGGATGATCGTCCCGACGGGGTAGGTCCCGCCCTCCTTGTTGTTGGCGACGGCGAGCGCCTCGTCGAGGTGCCCCAGCTTGTTGTCGACGAAGAACCCGCGCACGGGTGTCATGTCGTGGATGTTGACGAAGTCGTCCGCCTGCAACACCAGGTCTTCCGGCTTGGTCGTGGTCGTCGACTCCTTGTCCTTGTCCTTGGAGCCGCTGGATGTGGCGTCGTCGTCTCCCGACGAGCACGCCACGACCAGTGCGATCACGACCGGTATCGCCACGACGAAGACCTGCCTCAGAGCCCCCCGGGGCCACATCGTGGTCATGCCCGGACACTAGGTAAACCCGGGACACTTTGCATGAGCTATGCAATGCAGCCCGGTTTTCCTGGGTTTTCGACCGCTCAGGCCGCCGATGTCGTCGACGAGTTCGCCGGGTTGCACGCCATGAACGAGTCGGTGACGACCTGCATCTCGTTCTCGTTGAGCGTCTCGGTGATCGGCGGCGGATCGACCCGCGCCAGCGTCGAGTACAGGAAGAGCAGCCGCTCGCGGCCCAGCTTCTTGAACCACGTGTCGATGACGCAGGGCCCCATGCCGGCCGGCAGCCCCACGTCGGCCCGCTCGAACGTCGAGGCCATGAACTTGATCATCGCCTGGTCGTCGAGGCACTCGAACGCCTTCGGGATGCCGATGTCCTTGGTGGCGGAGTCGAGCGCCAGGATCGGGTCGGCGCCGTCGGTGACGCCCAGCTCGATCAGGCGGTCGCGGCCGGCGGTGTCGACGATGGCGTCGGCCATGCAGTGGGCCTGCTCGTCGTCGATGGTGTCGCCCGACTTCTCGTGCATCACCTCGAGGAGGCGGCTGTAGAGGGGGTCGGCCTGGGTCTGGTTGGCGTTGCCCGCGTCGCCGCCGTCGCCGCCTCGGCCGAAGAGCACGAACGCCCCGACCGCGGCGACGACGACCGCGAGCGTGCCAGCCATCAGGGCGAGCGGGGCGCGGCGCGGCTCGTCGTCGTCGGTGAAGTGGCGCCGGGGGCCGCTGGCGCCGAACTCCCACTCGGGGCCGGGGCCGCGGTCCCGGCCGAGCGCCCGCTGGCTGCCGAGGTCACGGCTGCCGATGTCGCGACGGCCGGTGTCGTGGCCGCCGCGCCACTGCCCGCCGGCGACCGGGTCGAGCGACCGCGGCCCGAAGGGGCTCGCCCCCTCGCGCGGTCGCTCCACCCGTTCGGGCGGGCGTTCGAGCGGCATCGTCGCCACCGGTCCGGTATCGAGCGGGTCCTCCGTCCGGTATCCACCGTCGTCGACGTGGCGAGACCAGCGAATGCCGCTCCAGTAGCGGTGCTCGTGGCGTCCGTAAGGGTCCGGGTACCAACCCGGCGCCGATGGGTCCACGTGTTTCCCCCTGTCCCCAGCTGTCGGGTGTCTGCCCGGACACCCGCTCCCCTGCACGCATAGTAAGCACCCGGCGCAAGCCGTACGAATGCGTACAGGGGCGTCAGGGCACGCGCTAGGCGCCGTCGCTGCTCGGCGCGGAGCCGAGCACACTGCGCAGCGCCTGGGCGGCGCCGAGGAGCCCGGCGCTCTCGAACGGCACCACGATCTTGGCGTTGTCGCTGTCCGCGAAGCGGGCCAGCGCGTCGAGCTGGAGGATCGCGACGAGCGTCGGATCGGGGCTCTGGCTCTTGATCGACGAGTACACCGTCTCGATGGCCTTGGCCCGGCCCTCGGCCTCGAGGATCTGGGCCTGGCGCAGGCCCTCGGCCCGGAGGATGGCGGCCTCCCGCTCACCGGTGGCGGCTCGCACCGCCGCCTGGGCGTTGCCGTCGGCCACGTTGATCGCCGACTGCTGGGCGCCCTCCGACTGCAGGATCTTGGCCCGCTTCTCCTGGTCGGCCTGCTTCTGCAGCGCCAGCGCCTGGAGGATGTTGGGCGGGGGTGCGATCTCGACGATCTCGATCCGGCTGATGCGGATGCCCCACTTGTCGGTGACGACCTCCATCTGGTGCTGCACGTCGGTGTTGATGCGCTCCCGACCGGACAGCGCCTCGTCCAGCGACAACGTGCCGATGACCGAGCGCAGCGCGGTGCGGGCCAGCGAGTCGATGGCGATGTCGAAGTTGGCGACGCTGAACAGCGCCTGCTTGGCGTCGACCACCTGGGTGAAGATCGTGGCGTTCACCGTGACCGCCACGTTGTCGCGGGTGATGACGTCCTGGCGGTCGCCGGTGCGGGGGATCTCCCGCATGTCGACGCGCTGCAGCGAGTCGACGAAGGGGGCGATGATCACGAGGCCCGGCTCGTGGGTCCTGCGGTACTCGCCGAGCCGCTTGACCACGCCGACCTGGCCCTGCTGCACGATGTTGACCATCTGCTGCAGCATCACCAGGAACAGGATGACGACCAGGCCGGCCGCCACCACCAGGGTCCACTCACTCGAGCTCATCGTGCTCACCTTCCTTGTCTGCCTCGCCCGGGCCGATGGCTCCGAGCGGGACGACCACCAACGTGGTGCCCTGGACCGCGGTGACGATGACCGTGGTGTCGGGCGGGATGACTGCGCCGCTCCCGCTGATCGCCAGCCACCGCTCGCCGACCAGCCGGACATGCCCGCCGCGGTGGGCGTCGCCGACCACGTCGAGGGTCATGGCCTCGTGGCCGACGATGCCGCCGTGGACGCCGCGCACGTTGTGGACCCCGCGGTGCGACAGCATCGCCTGGCTGACGTAGGGCCGGACCGCCCCCACGCCCGCCGCGGTGACCACCACGGCGACGCCGGCCTGCACGGCGATGGCGCCCGGGGCGACGGCTGCGACCAGGGCGGCGGCGAACGCACCGACGGCGGCGAACAGGGCATAGAACGCGACGTTGTGCAGCTCGACCAGCATCAGCACCACGCCGAACACCAGCCACGCGACGACCATCGCGCCTCACCTCCGTACCCTCGAGCCGAGCGTATCGCTGACCCTGGACAACGTTCGGTCAGTCGGAGCAGTCGGAGCCATAGCCTGCCTCGGGTGAGCTACCTCTCGATGACCCGTGACGAGTGGCTGGCGTTCCTGGAGTCGCCCGTGCGGCCCGGGGTGCTGGCCACCGTCCGGGCCGACGGGCGACCCCACACCGCGCCCGTCTGGTACGCCCTCGACCCCGACTCGCTGGGGGCCGGGGCCGTGCCGACCCTGCTCTTCACCACCGGGGCGTCGACGCTGAAGGGCCGCAACATCGCCCGCGACCCGCGGGTGTCGCTGTGCGTCCAGGACGACCGGCCGCCGTTCTCCTACGTGTCGGTGTCGGGCGTCGCGGTGCTGTCGGACGACCTCACCGACGTCCGGCTCTGGGCCGGCCGCATCGGCGGCCGCTACATGGGCGCCGACCGGGCCGACGAGTACGGCGACCGCAACGGGGTACCCGGCGAGCTCGTCGTCCGCCTCCCGGCCGACCACGTCGTGGCCTACCGGGACGTAGCGGACTAGCCGACTAGCCGACTAGCTGTCCTCGCAGCCGAGGCCGTCGCCGTCCCGGTCGAGGTCGTAGATGTCGGGGCCGATGACGCTAACCGGGCCGGTGTACTCGGGACCGTTGCCGCTGCCACCCATGCAGTCGACGTCGCTGGCGTAGGGCACGCATGGGTCGTACGACGGATGGCAGTTGTCGGCCGGGGGCGGCGCCGTCGGAGGGGGAGGCGGCGGCGCCGCCACAGTCGGAGGTGAGGTCGGTGGTGGGGGAGGGGGCGCGGTGGTCGGGGGCGCTGTGACGACGATGATCGGTTCGGTCGTCGTGGTGGTCGTCGGCTCGGCCGTGGTCGTGGTGGGCGCCTCGGTCGTCGAGGTCGTCACGTCCTCCTCGACCAACCCGCCCGCCGCCAGTGTCGTGTCGCCGTCGCTCGGCTCGGTCGCGCACGATCCGGCCACGCCGGCCGCGGCGACGGCCGCCGCCAACGCCACTGCCCGGCGCCGCCGGCGGGGCGTCCGCACCGCCCGGAGCGCCTGGGCCGCCGACTTGGGATCAGGGGTCACCGGCCGGGGCTTGCGCCACGTCAGCGACCGGGACCGCCGCCCGTCGTCGGTCAGAGGACGGTCCAGCCCGCCTGCTGCTTGCATCGCTTCCGCCTTGTCTGTCGCCATCGCCGGTCCGCCGACCGGCTGGCATCGACGGTACGACCCGACGATTAGTGCAGCATTAGCGACAGTTCAGAGTCTCGTTCCGTTCAGTTCACCTGGCGGCTGCGGCCTTCCCAGTACTGGGCGCGGAGCTTGAACTTCTGGAGCTTGCCGGTTGCGGTGCGGGCCAGCTCGGTGCGGAACTCCACCGAGGTCGGGCACTTGTAGTGGGCGAGGGCACCGCGGCACCAGCTGATCAGCTCGTCCTCGGTGGCCTCGCCACCCGGCGCCAGCACCACGAGGGCCTTGACGGTCTCGCCCCACTTCTCGTCGGGGACGCCGATGACGGCCACCTCGGCCACGGCCTCGTGGGAGAAAAGGCGGTCCTCGACCTCGATCGACGACACGTTCTCGCCGCCGGAGATGATGACGTCCTTCTTCCGGTCGGAGATGGTGAGGTACGCGTCGTCACCGAGCGTGCCGCCGTCGCCGGTGTGGAACCATCCGTCGGGGATGGCCTCGGCGGTGGCGTCGGGCTGCTCCCAGTAGCCCTCGAGCACGTGGTTCGAGCGGGCGAGCACCTCGCCGAGGTCGTCGACCTGCAGCTGTACCCCCACCGCCGGTACCCCCGCCCGGCTGAGGTTGGCGGCCCGCTCGCCGGGCGTCAGGTCGTCCCACTCGGCCCGGGTGCGATTGATCGTCAGCAGCGGCGCGGTCTCCGTGAGGCCGTAGATCTGGATGAACTCCCAGCCCAGCTCGGTCTCGACCCGCTCGATGAGCCGGGTCGGGGGCGGGGCGCCGGCCACCACGATCCGGGTCCGGTCGGCGCCGGGGATCGGGCCGTCCCACGTCGACGCGGCGTCGAGGACCGCGGCGACGACGGCGGGCGCGCCGCACAGCAGGCTGACGCCGTGCTGGTCGACACGGCGCAGGATCTCGGCGCCGTCGACCTTGCGCAGCACGACCTGCTGCACGCCCATGGCGGTGGTCGCGTACGGCATGCCCCAGCCGTTGCAGTGGAACATCGGCAGGGTGTGGAGGTAGACGTCCCGATCGTTGACGCCGGTGTGCCACCCGAACGACGCAGCGTTGGTCCACAGCATGCGGTGCGTCATCTGCACGCCCTTGGGTCGGGCCGTGGTGCCGCTGGTGTAGTTGACCGTGGCGGTGGCGTCCTCGTCGGGCTCCCACGGCTGGGGCTCGACGCCCCGCAGGTAGATCTCGGCGTCGTCGTCGCCGAGCCGGACGGTGTGGGCGCAGTCGATGCTCTTGACCGTGTCCTCGAGCTCGGGGTCGTAGAGCAGCATCGATGCCCCGGAGTGCTCGACGATGTAGCGGATCTCTTCGGTCTGCAGCCGGAAGTTCACGGGCACGTAGACCCGGCCGTAGGCGCTGACCCCGTAGAAGCCGATGTACATCCGGGCGGCGTTCTGCGACACGATGGCGACGCGTTCGCCCTGGCCGATACCCAGCTGGTCGAGCCGGGCGGCCTGGGCGGCGGCCAGCTCGGCGACCTCGCCGAAGGTGAGCGACCCGAGCGACGGCGCCGGCTGATCGGGCTCGTCGACCACGCCGATGCGGTCGCCGTACACCAGCGCCGCCCGCTCGAGGTGGTCTCGGATGGTCAACGGCACCTTCATCGCCACGTCCCCCTGGGTCGTCGGTCGGATCGATCGCTTCGGTCGGCTCGTCGGATCGCCCGCCGGCTCATTCTGCCTCGGTCCGCGGCGCTGACCCTCTTCGGCCGTAGCGTGCCTCCATGTGAGCGATGCCGCGCACGACAGCCTCGTCACGGTGCTGGTGGCGGGGGCCGCCAACCTCGGCATCGCGGTTGCCAAGCTGGTGGCGGGCGTGCTGAGCGGGTCGTCGGCCATGTTGTCGGAGGCGGCGCACTCGTTCGCCGACACGGTCAACGAGGTGCTGCTGGTGGTGGCCTCCCGGCGGGCGTCGGCCCCGGCGTCGGCCCGCCACCCCTTCGGGCACGGGCAGGAGAGCTTCTTCTGGGCGTTCCTCGCCGCGTTGGCGACGTTCGTCCTCGGCGCCGGGTTCTCGATCACCCATGGCATCCACACCATCAGCCACGGCAGCGTCGAGGGCCACTACTTCCTCGCCTACGCCGTGCTGACGGTGTCGGCGGTGCTGGAGCTGGTGTCGCTGCGGCGGAGCCTCCAGCAGGTGCGGGCGACGGCGGGGCGGTGGTCGGTGTCGCCGCGGGCGCTGGTGCAGTCGACGCCCGACACGGCGCTCAAGGCCGTGGTGCTGGAGGACATCGCTGCGCTCGTGGGCCTTGCGCTGGCTGCGGCGGGACTGGGGTTGGAGTGGGCGACGGGGTCGGCGGTGTGGGACGGCCTGGCGTCGGTGGCCATCGGTGTCCTGCTGGTGGTGGTCGCGGGCACGCTGGCGCTGGACAACGTGTCGCTGCTGACCGGCGAGTCGGCGCCGCCGCGGGTGGAGCGGGCGATCATCGACCTGCTCGCCGCCCAAGCGGGGATCGACCGGATCGTCACGCTGCGGACGATGATGCTCGGGCCCCACGACGTCCTGGTGGCCGCGGTGGTCGACTTCGACGACCGGCTGTCGGCCGCTGAGGTCGAGGCGGTGGCCGACGCGGCCCAGGCCGCGGTCACGGCCCGGTTCGCCGGCGTGCGGCACGTCTACCTGGATCCGACAGCGGTGGCCGAGGGCTAGCCGGGCTTCTCGGGCGCCGGTCGGAGCAGCGCCCAGGTCAGGCGGTCGTCGAGCCAGCGGTCGAATACCAGGCCCGCGGCCGCGGCCTCGGTGGTGAGCAGATCGTCGTCGACCGCCCCGGCGGTGAACGTCTGGGTCCAGGTCAGGTCGCCGAGGCGGTAGGTCACGGTGGCGTCGAAGCTGTCGCCCCGGCGCTCGTGGATCTCGACGTCGATCTCGACGTCGCCGACCTTCCCCCAGCCGCTCTCGGGCGCCCGGGCCCAGGTCGGCTCGTAGCGCTCCAGGACGACCACGCCGCCGTCGGTGACGTGGCGGCGGCACCCGTCGAGCAGCGCCGCCCGCTGGGCCGGGTCGGGACTGTCGATGAGGTGGCTGGCGCCGAGCACGCAGTCGAAACGTCGCCCGAGGTCGAGGCGGAAGACGTCGGCCTCGACCGTCTCCACACCGGGGCCGCCGGCGTGGCCGAGCATGTCGGCCGACTCGTCGACCGCCACCACCGGGAAGCCCCGGGCGACCAGGCCGCGGGTCACCCGCCCAGCGCCGCAGCCCAGCTCCAGCACCGACCCGCCCGGCCGGGTCACGGTGGCGACAAGCTCCGGCGCCCGACCCTCGGGCAGCGCCTTGAACACGGCCACCGGGCTCCCGTCCGGCGCGACCTCGCGGGGATGCTCCATGCGATGAGGGTAAATGCGCGGCGCCTCCACATCGCGTTCACAACTCGGGGCGATCGTCGACTCGTCGGATCGAAAGGAGAACGAGATGTACCGACGAGTGTGGGCAGGCGTGGCGGCCGGAGTGCTGGCTGCGCTGGTGCTGTTGACGGTCGGCTTCGGTGCCTACCAGGCCGGCCGGGACGACCGGAGCGACGACGTCACGACGGAGATAGTGCGGGAGAACAGCGAGAGCGGCGACGGTCAGGTGGTGCACGTGGTGCACGACAACGACGGTCGGCGGTGGGGCCCCGGCCCCGGGTTCTTCCTGTTCCCCCTGCTGATCATCTTCCTGGTGTTCGCCCTGGCCCGGGGCCGGTGGCATCGCCACTACGGCCACTGGGGCCCCGGTCACTACCGGCCGGGCTACTGGGGCGGCGACCCCGAGTCGCACCTCGAGGACTGGCACCGTCGCCAGCACGAGGGTGACTCCGGTTCCGACCCTGGCACCGACCCGGAGGCGACGACCCCCAGCGGGCCATGACCGGTGACCGTCCCGGCCCTCGCCACAATGGGGAGGTGCCGAGACGAGTGCTGGTCGTGGACGACGAGCCGAAGATCGTGGACGTCGTCCGGGACTACCTCGTCGACGCCGGCTACGCCGTGAGCGTGGCCGGCGACGGCGCGACCGCGCTCGCCCATGCCCGGGCGCAGCCGCCCGACCTGGTGGTCCTCGACCTGGGTCTGCCGGGCATCGACGGCCTCGACGTCGCCCGCCAGCTGCAGGCCGCCGACCCGCCGGTGCCGATCATCATGCTGACGGCCCGCAGCGACGAGGTCGACCGGGTCCTCGGACTGGAGCTCGGCGCTGACGACTACCTGGTCAAGCCGTTCAGCCCCCGCGAGCTGGTGGCCCGGGTGCGGGCCGTGCTGCGCCGGACCGCCGGCGCTGCCGTCGACCGGGACCGCTACTCGGTCGGCGAGGTCACCGTTGACACGGGTCGCCGGCAGCTGGAGGTGTCGGGCCGGGCGATCTCCCTGACGACGTCCGAGTTCGAGCTGGCCGCCCACATGGCCCGCCAGCCCGGCCGGGTGTTCACCCGGGCGCAGCTGCTCGACGTCATCCACGGCGTCGCGACGCCCGGCTACGAGCGGGCCATCGACGCCCACGTGAAGAACATCCGCCGCAAGCTCGAACCCGACCCCCACCGCCCCCGCTACGTGCTCACCGTCCACGGCGTCGGCTACCGCTTCGCCGACCTGGGCTGAGGACTCCGCCATGCCCCGCCTCCGCCCCACGCCTCGTCTGGTGGCCTCGCCGGCGGCACCCGCCAGCCTTGGCGGAGGTGCGCCCGGTGGAGTGACCGGGGCGGCCGTGCCCACGCCGGACCGCGTCCCTGCCGTGGCCGGCGTCGGTGCCGCCGGCGGACCAAGCGGAGGGTGACCGGACCGTGCGGCACCACCGACGACACGCGCCGCATTGGTGGCCGGAGGGGGAGGAGTGGGGGCCCGGGCGGGAGTGGCACGGCCGCGACTGGCATGGGCGGGGGTGGCATGGCACTCGGCGGCGATTCCGGCGGCGGGTCTTGGCGACGGTGCTCGGGGTCGTCGGGTTCATCTTCCTGTTCGGATGGATCGTGGGACGGGTCATCGGGGACAACGCCGACCGGGGACGGGAGGGGCGGGGACCGTTCGGGCTGGTCTTCGTCGTCGCGTTCGTGCTGGTCGTCGGCAGCATCGCGAGTGCCCGGGCCTACCGCCGCCTCGGCCGACCCATCGGCGAGCTGCTCACCGCCGCCGACCAGGTCGCCGAGGGCGACTTCGCGATCCAGGTCGAGCCCGAGGGCCCCCGGGAGCTCCGGGCGCTGGCCACGGCGTTCAACGAGATGGCCGGCCGCCTGGCCACCACCGACGAGCAGCGCCGCCGCTTCCTCGCCGACGTCAGCCACGAGCTGCGTACCCCGCTCGCCGTCCTGCAGAGCGGCCTCGAGGCGCAGCTCGACGGCATCCACCCCCGGGACGACCAGCACCTGGCGTCGCTGCTCGAGGAGACCCGGCGGCTCGGCCGGCTCATCGGCGACCTGCACACGCTGGCGCTGGCCGACGCCGGCAAGCTGGTCCTCCACCGGGAGCCGGTCGAGCTCGGCCACCTGGTCGACGACGCCATCGCCGCCCACCTGACCCTGGCCGAGCGCAACGCCGTGACGCTGGCGGCTTCCGTTGCGCCCGACGTGCCGGTCGTCGACGTCGACCCCGCCCGCATCCGCCAGGTCCTCGACAACCTCCTCGCCAACGCCGTGCGTCATAGCCCTCCCAGCTCGACAGTGACCGTGGAGGTGACGGCGCAGCACGGCGGCGTCCAGGTCGAGGTGCGGGACGCCGGCCCGGGCTTCCCGCCCGACCAGCTGGCTCACGTCTTCGACCGCTTCGCCCGGGCCGCCGACTCGCAGGGCAGCGGCCTCGGCCTCTCGATCGCCCGTGACCTGGTCGAGGCCCACGGTGGCACGCTCACGGCCCGGAACCTCCCCGAAGGGGGCGCCGAGCTCACGGTCATGTTCCCCGGTTAGCCGCCGGTAGCGTCTCGCAGCTATGTCGGTGCCGGGAGTGGGGAGTCGTCACGCCAGCTGGTTGGAGCTGTTCTACGACCTGCTGTTCGTGGCGCTGTTCGCGCAGCTGGCCCACGGGCTCGTCGCCGACCCGGGGCTGGCGACGACGCTTCGGGTCCTCGGCTTCTTCGCCCCGGCGTGGTGGGTGTGGGTGTCGGCGACGGTGTCGAGCAACCTCTACGGCGAGTGGGGCGCCGCCCACCGGCTGCTGACCCTGACCAGCATGGCGTGCCTCCTGCTGATGACGGGCGGCATCGCCTCGGCCCTCGACGGCGACCCGGCGCTCTACGCCGCCGGCTTCGCGGCCTCGCGGCTGGCGCTGCTGGTGCTCGTCGTGGTGTGGGCGCAGCGGAACCCCGACGCCGAGCGTCCGGTCCCCAGCTACGTCTGCTACTCGATCTCCGCAGTCCTCTGGGCGGCGTCGATCCCGCTCGGCCCGCCCGCCGGCTACGTCCTGTGGGCGGTGGCGCTGGCCGTCGAGCTGGGCGTGCGGATCCAGGAGCAGGCCGTCCAGCGCCGCCGGCACGTCGCCCGCCCATGGGACGTCGAGCTGCTCGTCGAGCGCTTCGGCCTGCTGATGATGGTTGCGCTCGGCGAGGGGGTGGTGCAGATCGCCACGTCGATGTCGCACACCGACCCGGCAGCGGGGGTGGTGACATCGGGGCTCGCCGGCTTCGCCATCGTCGCGACCCTGTGGTGGGGCTACTTCGACTTCGCCTCGGGTCCGGCCACCGACGCCTTCGAGCAGCTCGAGGCCAAGGCCGACAGCGACTGGGCCGTCTACCGCCTGGCCCGCGACGCCTTCATCTACGGGCACTTCTTCCTGGTCGGCGCCGTGGTGGCGGCCGCGGCCGGGATCGGTGCGGTGGTCCACGCCGCGGTCGCCGGTGAGGGTTCGGCAGCCGGCGACGTCCGCCTGCTCTGCGACGCGCTGGCGCTCTATCTCGTCACGGGGGCGATCCTGGCGGTCCGGACCGGGGCCGACGCCCGCCGCACTTCGCTCGTGACCGCGCTGCTCATCGCCGGCCTCGGTGCCGTCGGCCTGGCGGCCGACGACCTCGCACCCCCGCTGGCGCTGGCCGTCGTGGCGCTGGTCCTGCTGCCCGGCCGCCTCGACCCTCGCCGCCCCTGAAGACCTGACGGGTCGTTAGGTTTTCGCCATGGGTGCGGGCGACCTCCTCGACGACCTCGACCTCACAGACCTCGACCGGTTCACGGACGGGTTTCCCCACGAGGTCTTCGCCACCCTGCGGGCCGAGGCGCCGATCTGGTGGCACCCGCCGACCGAGCACACCCCCGACGGCGAGGGCTTCTGGGTGCTGTCCCGCTACGCCGACATCGCCGCAGTCGCCGCCGACGCCACCCGGTTCTCGTCCGAGCGCGGCGGCCCCCGGTCCGGTGGCGGGACGCTGATCGAGGACCTGCCCGCCGGGTTCGCGTCCGGCGTCCTCCTCAACATGATGGACGACCCCCGCCACCAGCGGATCCGCAAGCTGTGCACGCCGTCCGTCACGCCCCGAGCCCTGGCCGCCGTGCAGGCCTGGCTGCGCGAGCGGGCCGTCGCCATCGTCGACGCCGCGGTCGAGCGCGGCACCTGCGACTTCCTCGTCGACGTCGCCGCCGAGCTGCCGCTGCAGGCGATCGCCCAGCTCCTCGGCGTCCCCCAGCACCACCGCCACCGGCTGTTCGAGTGGGCCGACGCCACCCTCGACTACGACGACCGCGACCTCGGCCAGACCGGCGAGCGCTCTGCCGCAGCGGCCGCCGCCATGTTCACCTACGGCGCCGAACTGGTGGCCGAGAAGCAGGGCTGCCCCGACGCCGGGCTGATCTCGACCGTCGCCAACGCCGGCTTCCTCACCGACCTCGAGCTGCAGATGTTCTTCAACCTGCTGATCGCGGCGGGCAGCGAGACGACCCGCAACTCGATCGCCCTCGGCGTTCTGGCCCTGATCGAGCGGCCCGACCAGTGGGCCCGGCTGCGCGACGACCGGTCGCTGCTGCCGGCGGCCGTGGAGGAGGTCCTGCGGTGGGCGTCGTCGACGACCTACAACCGCCGCACCGCGACGGCTGACTGCGTGCTCGGCGCAGCCGACGCCGGCACCCCGGTGGCGGCGGGGGACAAGGTCACGCTGTGGTGGCCGTCGGCCAACCGGGACGAGGCGGTGTTCGCCGACCCGTTCGCCTTCGACGTCGCCCGCCAGCCCAACAAGCACCTGGCGTTAGGCCACGGCACCCACTTCTGCCTCGGCGCAGCGCTCGCCCGGATCGAGATCCGCCTCGTCCTCGACGTGCTCCTCGACCGGATCGCCGCCCTCGAGCTGACCGGCCCGCTCGAATGGGCTCGCACCAACAAGCACACCGGCCTCCGTCACATGCCGGTGCGCTTGCTGGTGGGTTGAGCCCTCTGAACCGGGTCAGGGCTGGGGCGGTGGGCTGAAGAGGGCCATCTGGTTGCCGGCAGGGTCGGTGAACCGGGCGTAGACCAGACCGGTCGGCATCGCGGTGGCCGGGACGGTGACCTTGCCGCCATGGGCCTCGATGTCGGCCGCGGCCGCGGCCACGTCCTCGACCTGGATGCACGGCACCGCGTACGTCCTCGGGGTGCCCTCGGAGAGCCCGGGGGCCGTGGTGTCCTGGATGCCGCCTTGCAGCGGGTCGTCCTTACCGGTGGTGATGATCCGGTAGCCGTCCTGCTCGATGAAGGTCCAGCCGAAGACGTCGCCGTAGAAGGCCTGCGCAGTGTCCGGGTCGTCGGTGCCGATCTCGAACCAGCCGACGGGGTTGCTCGTGGAAGTTGCCATGACCACACGATGCGCCCCCGCGGCGACAGCCCCCTGTCGGGAATTACAACGATGTGAGGAACGTCACCCGATCACTCCAGCAGCGACAGCACCCGGGCGCCGTGGGGCACACCCTCGAAGGTCGGCTCGTCCCGTTCGGGCGCCGATTCGCCGGTGGCGCGGGCGCCGAGGATGCGGTCGAGGCGGAAGACCCGCTGGTCATCTCGCATGCGGCAGTGCGCCACCAGGTACCACTGGTCGCCCGTGCCGGCCACCAGCGCCATCGGCTCGACCGCCCGTGAGGTGGTCGCTCCCTCCCGGTCCTCGTAGTCGATCTCGATGACCAGCGAGGCGAGGATCGCCTCCTCGACCGTCTGGGCCGTACTGGTCCGGCTGTCGTTGTCGTGGGGGAAGAGCCGGACGCGCCCGGCCAGCCGGCGGGCCTTCTCCGCGTCGGCCGGCGGCATGACGCCGACGACCTTGCGGACCGCCGAGCGCAGCGCGCCCGCGAACGGCGAGGCGCCCGGCCGGGCGAGGGCGACCGCCAGCGCCGTCGCCTCCTCGGGCGTGAAGTTCACCGGGGGCAGCGTGTGGGTCTTGTCGAGGACGTAGCCGCCGCCGGGGCCCCGGGTGGCGTAGATCGGGACGCCCGCCTGCAGCAGCGCATCGAGGTCGCGCTCGACGGTCCGGATGCTGACCTCGAAATGCTCGGCCAGCTGGCGAGCCGTCCGGGCCCGGGGCGACACCGCCCGCAGCTCCTCGACCAACGCGTACAACCTGTCGGTCCGGTTCACTGCGACCACGGTAGAGGTCAGGCGGGATCTCAGGCGGAGCCGTGGAAGCCGAAGCGGATGACGTCCCCCGAGCGCAGGTCGAAGGTGGCGTCCCAGAAGCAGGTGCCGCCGTCGGCGACCTCGACCCAGCCGCGCTCCCAGTCGGTGCCGTCGTCCTTGGCCGCGGCGCAGACGCCCTGGACCACGAGGTGGCGATGGTGGTCGCCCGCACTGTCGGTCGCCTCGACGCCGGTGTACTGGCGGAAGTAGGTCCGCAGCTCGGCGGCGGTGACGTCGTCGTCCCCGCTCGGGTTGCCTGCTGTCTCGAGGGCCTGGGGGACCTGCTCCTCGAAGCGGGAGACGTCGTCCTCGGACGGCACGAACGAGTCGACGCCGTGGTCGATGCCCGGCCCATCGTCGGGCTGGAGGTAGTCGAGGTGGGCGTTCAGCCGGACGCCCCGGTAACCGTCGCCCTCGACCAGTCCGCCGCCCTTGTCGTCGTCGGTGCAGCTGCTCGCCAGCAGCCCTGCTGTCACTGCGATCCCGATCCCGACCAGCCCTGCACGCCATGTCCTCATGCCTCGTCCGACGCCGGGCGGACCCTGCCCGGTTCCCGGGCTCCGATAGCGTTCGCTGACGTGGGCGGGAGCGACCTCGTGGTGGCCGGATGGGTCCTCGAGGCGCGCCTGGGCAGCGGCGCCTGGGGCGAGGTGTGGAAGGCCCGGCGCCAGCACGTCGACCTGCACCGGGCCCTGAAGCTGCAACGGCTGGTCAGCGACACCGCCTTCACCGGCTGGCGGGAGGAGGCGCTCCGGCTGGAGTCGCTGTCGCACCCCAACATCGTCCGGTTCTACGACGCCGACATCGTGGCCGACGGGCCGTACCGGGGGTGGGCCTGGATCGCGACCGAGCTGTGCGACGGGTCGCTGGCCGACGAGCTGGCGGGGTGGCCGACCCGGCGGCTCAGCGACGCCCAGTGCGAGCAGCTCGTCGAGCAGATGCTCTCGGCGCTGGGTGCGGCCCATGCCGGCGGGTGCGTGCACCGGGACGTGAAGCCGGCGAACATCCTGCGGCACGCCTCGGGGGCCTGGAAGCTGGCCGACTTCGGGACCGCCCGGCTGGTGCCGACCGACGACACCCACCCGCTGACCGGGGTCGTCGGGACGCTGCCGTACATGTCGCCGGGAGCGTGCAACGGCCGGCAGGACCACGCCGCCGACCTGTACGCCCTGGGCGTGACGCTGCACGAGTGCCTGACCGGCCGGCGGCTCCACGTGCGCTCCGACCGGTCCGACGGCCAATACCTCCAGCTGATCCTCCACGAGCCCCCGGCGATCGACTCGACCCTCCCGACCCGCTGGCGCACCGTGATCGAGGCCCTGATCGGCACCCACGGCACCTACGACGCCGCAACCCTCGCCACCTGGTTCCACACCACCCGCGGCGCCTGGCCCCCACCCCGCCAGCCGGCAACCTCCACCCCCTCCCCACCCCCACCGATCTCGCCGACCTCGCCGACCTCGACCGCCCCAACTGTGGCGTCCGGCTCCCCTGCGCCGCTGGCCTCGCCCACCGCGCCGGGTTCTTCGCCGGCGACGCCGTGGTCCTCGCCGCAGCCGCCCACGGCGCCGACGTCGGTGTCGCCGTCTTTGTCGTCGGCCCCGCCGGCCCCGACGGTGGGCTCCGCCTCGTCGTCGCCGACGGCTTCGCCCGCCGCTCCGGGTTCTTCGCCGGGGACGCCGTGGTCCTCGCCGCAGCCGCCCACGGCGCCGACGTCGGTGTCGCCGTCTTTGTCGTCGGCCCCGCCGGCCCCGACGGTGGGCTCCGGCTCGTCGTCGCCGACGGCTTCGCCCGCCGCTCCGGGTTCTTCGCCGGGGACGCCGTGGTCCTCGCCGCAGCCGCCCGGCACGTCGTCGTCGTCGACGGCACCGACCGCTGTGCCCGGTCCTGCGCCGGCATCGCCCTCGTCACAGCCCTCGCCGACGGCGCCGACGTCAGTGTCCCCGTCGCTGTCTTCGGCCCCGACCGCCCCGACAGTGGCCTCCGGCTCGCCGGCGCCGCTGGCTTCGCCCGCCGCACCGGGCCCTTCGCCGGGGGCGCCGTGGTCCTCGCCGCAGCCGCCCGGCACGTCCTCGTCGTCGACGGCACCGACCGCGGTGCCCGGGGCTGCGCCGGCATGGCCATCGGCGCCGAGCGGTCCGGGGGCGGCGGCTGGTGGGAACTGGGGATCGACGGCGGTGCAGCCGGGGGCTCCGGCGACCCTGCCGTGGAGCCTTCCGGGCGCCGTGCCACCGGGACCTCCGGCGTCGCCGGCACCGCCGACTCCCGGGCAGCAGGGCGTGCACGTCACCGGGGTCTACCCGGGCAGGCCGCCGGCGGCGGGGTGGCCTAGGCCGCCGGCAATGCCCAACCCCTACGCCAACCTGCCGGCCGCGCCGGCGGGCGAGGCGGTGGTGGCCCGGCGGATCGCGGCGGCGCTGGTCGACCTCGTCATCGTCTTCTTCGCGATGGCGCTCCTCTGGGACATCGGCGTCCACCTCACCGGCGAGAAGGTCCCCGAGGTCTCGGGCGACGACCGTGAGGTCTACTGCGAGGGCAAGTCGTGGGCCTGTCTCACGTTCCACGACGGCGATTCGGTCTGGGTGTCCGAGGACGGCGGCGTCCTGGTGCTCGGGTACTTCCTCCCGGCGCTGCTCAGCGAGGTGGTCCTACAGGGCCTGACCGGCTGGACGCTCGGCAAGCGGATGCTCGGCCTCCGCCTCGTGCGATCCGGCGGCCGGACGCCTGGGGTCGGAGTGGCGTTCGCTCGCAGCGTGGCCCGGGTCGTCGACCTCTTCCCGTGCTGCTTCCCGATCGTCGGCCTGGTCATGGTGCTGAGCACCGAGGGCCACCGCACCGTCGCCGACACCATCGCCCGCACCTGGGTGGTCCGGAGATCTCCCCACCGCCCCTGAGGTCGAGCGGAGGTTCACGACGTCGGTCTGGTCACCCGACGTCGAGGACGGCCTTGCCGTCGACCCGGCGGTCCCGCAGCGCGCTCGCCGCCGCAGCCAGGTCGTGCCAGGGACCGCGCCACCCGATCGGCACGTCGAGCCGGCCCGCCGCGACCAGGTCGACCAGGGCAGCCAGATCGGCGCCGACCGGCCCCTCGATGAGGAACGACGTCAGCGACTTGGCCGGCCCGATCGTCGAGTACGGCGGGAAGACTGCCGGCTCGCCCGACGTCCAGCCGACGCTCTGGAGGCTGCCGCCCGGTGCGAGGAGCCCCCACGCAGCCACCAGCAGGGGGCCGCCGACGTTCTCGACCACGACGTCGACCGGCGCGGCGACTTGCTCCAGCCCGACCACGACCTCGGACGCCCCGGCCTCGGCCAGCCCGGCCCGCCGAGCCTCCGACCCGACTGCGGCGATCACGTGTGCGCCAGCGACCGCCGCGAGCTGCACCGCAAACCGCCCGACCCCACCCGACGCCCCGGTGACCAGCACCCGCCGCCCCGGTCCGACTCCACCGGCCCGCAGCGCCCGGAACGCCGCCAGCCCCGCGACCGGGAGCGCCGCGGCCACCGCCAGGTCGACCTCCGTCGGGACCGCGGCCACCATCCCCGCGTCGACCGCGCACCGCTGCGCGAACGCGCCCTGCGCCAGCCCCACGACCCGGGCGCCCACCTCGGGGCCCTGCCCGTCGGCCGCCGCCACGGTCACCACCCCGGCCACGTCGGACCCCAGGGCGGCGCCCGGTGGCACCCGACCCGACCGGGCGTCGTTGAGGTCGCCCCGGTTCAGCGACACGTGCCGCACCTCGACGACCAGCTGCTCCGGCCCGGGCGAGGGCTCCTCCACCTCGCCCAGGCGAACCCCGTCCTCGGCCTCCGGATCGACGATCAGCGCGCGCACCCCAGCAGCTTCCCACCGCCGGCCGCCTCGGCTCGGGTGGGTCGGGTGGGCTGGCTAGGCCTTGGGGCTGATCGACATCTTTTCGGTCGGGTCGCCGCGGAGGACGCGGATGGCGAGTTGGCCGTTGGCGAGGCTGGCTTCGAGGGAGGCGCCGAAGCCGGCGGGGAGCTCCAGGTCCCGCTCGTAGCCGCCGTAGTCCCACTCGTGGACGAGGTAGGTGCGGGGTGGGGCCGAGCGCACATGGGCGGTGATCCGCAGTCGACCCCCTGGCCAGAGCTCGATCGTCACGTCGCTCGGCTGCACCGCCGGCAACGGGGCGATCACCACCAGCGCGCTATCGGTCTCGTACACGTTGACCGGCACGACCTGGGGCCGCATGAGCCGCTCGGTCTGCCGGGTCGCATCAGCGACTTCTGCCTGACGGGTCTGATCGGGCGCCATGTCCGCGCGGTACCCGCGATCCGCCCGGCTCACCCCACCATGGGGCATGGCATTGCCGACTGCGTTCACGGACCTGTTCGCCATCACCCATCCGATCGCCCTGGCCCCGATGGGAGGTCCCGCCGGGGGAGCTCTCGCGGCGGCCGTCTCGAACGGCGGCGGACTGGGGCTGGTCGGCGGCAGCCGGAACGATCGGTCGTGGTGCGAGCGCGAGCTGACCGCCGTCGCCGAGCAGACCCGCAACCCGTGGGGCGTCGGCTTCCTCACCTGGGCGCTCACCCCGGAGACGCTCGCCGCCGCACTTGAGCACCAGCCGGCAGCGGTCATGTTGTCCTTCGGGGACCCGGCGCCCTTCGCCCACGAGGTCCGCGAGTCGGGAGCCCGGCTGATCGTCCAGGTCACCGACCTCGACGAGGCGCGGCGGGCGCTCGAGGTCGAGGCCGACGTCATCATCGCCCAGGGCAGCGAGGCCGGCGGTCACGGGGGCCGGCGGGCAACGCTGCCGTTCGTCCCTGCGGTGGTGGACCTCGCCGGGCCGACACCGGTGCTGGCCGCCGGCGGCATCGCCGACGGTCGCGGCCTGGCCGCCGCGCTGGTGCTCGGTGCCGCCGGCGCCCTCGTCGGGACCCGCTTCCAGGCCAGCCGGGAGGCGCTCGTCGACCCGGAGATCGTCAAGGCGATCATCGCGCACACCGGCGACGACACCGAGCGCAGCCGGGTCCTCGACATCGCCCGGGGCGCGCCATGGCCGGCCCGGTACACGGCCCGCACCCTGCGCAACGCCTTCCTGGACGAATGGCGCGACCGCGAGGACGAGCTCGCCGCCGCCGCCGACACCCGCCGGGACTACGCCGAGGCCGCGTCCACCGGCGACCTGGCGGTCATCCCGGTATGGGCAGGGGAGGCGATCGACCTCATCGACGACGTCCCGTCGGCCGTCGACGTCGTGCCGGCGATGGTCGCCGACGCGGAGGCGGCGCTCGCCCGGCCGGTCAGCGGGGTGCGGCGGCGATGAAGGAGGCGACCACGCGGGCCAACGCCGGGCCCTGGTCTTCCTGGAGGAAGTGGCCGGCGCCCTCGATGGTGGTGTGGGGTTGGCCCTG
>Ga0209382_10000285_pt1 | contig 81436 bp, 79 predicted proteins | sample SoiMetdeltSBSDD5_FD_187599 | JGI IMG/M metagenome (GOLD analysis project Ga0209382, IMG submission 187599) | Bulk soil microbial communities from a Populus tree surrounding site in Tennessee, USA - Soil MetaG P. deltoides SBSDD5 (SPAdes) (version 2) | ecosystem: Environmental > Terrestrial >... | reverse complement strand
GCTGGACAAGCTCACCTACGCGGGACGGCCGGAGAACCTCCAAGGCCTCCCGGAGGAGAAGGTCGAGCTCGTCGAGGGCGACATCTCGGACCTGGACACGGTTGCCTCGGCCGTCCAGGGCTGCGCCGCGATCGTGAACTTCGCCGCCGAATCACACGTGGACCGCTCGATCGAGTCGCCGGGCGAGTTCATCGAGACCGACGTCTTCGGCGCCTTCGTGCTGCTCGAGGCCGCTCGCTCCCAGGGGATCCGGCATCTCCAGGTCTCGACCGACGAGGTCTACGGCTCGATTGTCTCCGGCTCGTTCACCGAGGACTCGCCGATCAGGCCGTCGTCGCCGTACTCGGCGTCGAAGGCCGGTGGCGACCTGATCGTCGGCGCCTACCACCGCACCTACGGCAGCGATGCCCTGATCGTCCGCGGATCCAACAACTACGGGCCGCGCCAACACCCCGAGAAGCTGATCCCGCTCTGCATTCTGAACGCGTTGAACGGCGACCCGCTCCCCGTGTACGGCGACGGGATGCAGGTTCGCAACTGGATCCACGTCGAGGACATGTGCGCTGGGATCGACGTGGTGCTCGAGCGCGGTGAGGCCGGCCTGGTCTACAACCTCGGTGGCCCCGAGGAGTTGGCGAACATCGACGTCGTGAGGAACATCCTCGCGTTCACGGGCCGCGACGAGTCGCTGATCGCTCACGTCACCGACCGGCTCGGACACGACCGGCGCTATTCGCTCTCCTCGGAGCGGGCGCGGGCCCTCGGCTGGGGTCCGCGAGTTCGCTTCGAGGACGGATTGCGCCGGACGGTCGAGTGGTACCGCGAGAACGAGTGGTGGTGGGGTCCCGTTCGCTCGGGGGAGTACCGCGAGTACTACGAGCGCCGGTACGGGCGCGCGCTGCGCTGATGGCGCGCCGGCTCGAGACCAGGCTCGACGGGCTGGTGCTCCTCGAGCCGGACGTCCACGGGGACGACAGAGGGTTCCTGCTCGAGACCTTCAGCGAGGACGCATGGCGTGACCTCGGCATTGACATCCGGCCCGTCCAGGAGAACCACTCGCGATCCGCTCAGAACACCCTTCGCGGCCTCCACTTCCAGACCAGCCCCGGCCAGGCCAAGCTCGTCCGCTGCCTGCGCGGCCGCATCTGGGACGTGGCGGTGGACCTTCGCCGTGACTCGCCGACGTTCGGTGAGTGGGAGGGCTACGAGCTCGACGACATGCGTCACCACCAGCTCTTCATTCCCGTCGGCTTCGCGCACGGCTTCTGTGTGCTCAGCGAGATCGGGGACTTCGCCTACCTGCTGTCGAGCGTCTACGACCCCGAGACCGAATCGGGGATCGCCTGGGATGAGACCCCGATGTGGGCGTCGAGTGGCCGATCTCCGAGCCGCTCCTGTCGGAACGGGACGAGACCGCCCCGCGCCTCTCCGAGATCGCCGACGACCTGCCCTGGTGACGGTTTTGGGGACTTGACCCCTGGCGTGGCTGAATCCCCCGTTGCGGCGACGGACGACGTCCGCAAAATCGCGGACAGCAGTCGGCCGGAACCCTGCGTAAGATCGGAGGATTGGCCACTGACCGGAAATCAACTGCGGAATCGTCTCTCGAGCGATTCTCGGAGCCGGTAAGGCGCTGGTTCGAGGCGTCGTTCGCGGAGCCGACCCCCGCCCAGGCGCTGGGCTGGCCCCGGATCGCCGCCGGCGAGCACACGCTGATCTGTGCTCCGACCGGGTCGGGCAAGACGCTCGCTGCGTTCCTGTGGGGCATCGACCGCCTGGCGCGGCGGGCGGACGCGCCCGCCGACGCTCCCGAAGCCCTCGGCTCGGGCGTTCGGATCGTTTACGTATCCCCGCTCAAGGCGCTCTCCTACGACATCGAGCGCAACCTTCGCGCCCCATTGAGGGGTGTGGGTGTGGACATTTCCGTCGGGTTGCGCACGGGGGACACCCCGCAACGCGAGCGCCAGGCGATGCGCCGCAAACCGCCGGACATCCTCATCACGACACCGGAGTCGCTCTATCTGATGATGACCTCGGCAGCGCGGGAGATCCTCACCGGTGCCGAGGCCGTGATCGTCGACGAGATCCATGCCGTCGCCCAGTCCAAGCGCGGTGCGCATCTGGCGCTGACGCTCGAGCGACTGTCACATCTCGTCACCTCCAACGACGGGCCCGACCCTCAGCGCATCGGGCTCTCCGCGACTCAGCGACCGCTGGAGCGGGTGGCGCAATTCCTGGTGGGCCCGAAGCGCAAGTGCGAGATCGCCGACGCGGGCAAGCAAAAGGAGCTCGACCTGGAGATCGTCGTGCCGGTCGAGGACATGACCGAGCCCGACGCGTCGGTCGAAAAGCGCCGGGACGGCGGCGATTCCGGATTTCCCGGTGACGCCAACTTCGATGCAGCGCCGACGACCCGCTCGATCTGGCCGGCCATCTATCCGGAGCTGCTGAAGCTCGTCCAGGATCACACGTCGACGATCATCTTCGTCAACAACCGCCGGGGATCGGAGCGCCTCGCGAAACGGTTGAACGAGCTCGCCAACGAGGAAGCAGACAACGAGCTACCCGCGACCGAGCAAGGTGGGCACCACCCGCCCGCGGCGGAGGCGGGAGGGGAGCACGCGGGCGGCGATGGCGTCGTTGAGGTCGCCCGGGCGCACCACGGCTCCCTCGCGCACGAGGAGCGGCTGGTGGTCGAGGAGCTCCTGAAGTCCGGCCAGCTGCCCTGCCTCGTCGCCACCTCCTCGCTGGAGTTGGGGATCGACATGGGCGCCGTGGACCTGGTGATCCAGGTGGAGTCGCCGAAATCGGTCACGCGTGGGCTCCAGAGGATCGGGCGCGCCGGCCACAGCATCGAGGAGGTTTCGGTCGGCCGGATCTTTCCGAAGTTTCGCGCCGATCTCCTGGAGTGCGCCGTCGTCGCGCGGCGGATACGCGAGGGAGAGATCGAGGAGACCGTGATTCCGCGCAACCCGCTCGATGTCCTGGCGCAGCACCTCGTCTCGATGTGCGCGGACGACGAGTGGGAGGTCGACGAGGCGGAGCGACTCGTCACCGCGACCGAGCCGTTCCGTGAGCTGTCACGCGAGCAGCTCGAGAACGTCCTCGACATGCTCGATGGCCGGTACCCGTCGGATCGGTTCGCCGAGCTTCGACCGCGCCTGGTCTGGGACCGCGCGGCCGAAACGATCCGTGGCCGGCCCGGTGCCCGTCAGCTCGCCGTGACCAACGCCGGCACGATCCCCGACCGCGGCCTGTACGGCGTCCACCTGCCGGACGGCAGGCGCGTGGGCGAGCTCGACGAGGAGATGGTCTACGAGGCGCGACCCGGCCAGACGTTCCTGCTTGGGGCGACCACCTGGCGCATCGCCGAGATCACCCGGGATCGCGTGATCGTGATCCCTGCGCCCGGGGTACCGGGCGCGGTCCCGTTCTGGAAGGGGGATGGGATCGGACGGCCAGCCGAGCTCGGCAAGGCGATCGGCGCCTTCGCCCGCGAGGCGGCGAGTGCCGAGCCGTCGAAGCTGGCGGCCGAGTATGACCTGGATCGGCGCGCGGCCCAGAACCTGGTCGCCTACCTGCGCGAGCAGCAGGCCGCGACGAGGGTCGTGCCATCCGACGAGACGATCGTGGTCGAGCGGTTTCGCGACGAGATCGGCGACTGGCGGTTGTGCGTCCTCTCCCCCTGGGGCGGTCGAGTCCACGCCGCCTGGGGCCTGGCCCTCTCCGCGCGCGTCCGCGACGAGTACGAAATGGAGGCCGACGCGATCTGGTCCGACGACGGCATCGTCGTTCACCTGCCCGACGCCGACCAGGCGCCACCCGCCGACCTCGTGTTGCTCGAGCCCGACGAGATCGAGGACCTCGTTGTGCGGGAGCTGGGCGGCTCGGCTCTCTTCGGCGCGCGATTCCGCGAGAACGCGGCCCGCTCCCTCTTGATCCCCCGCGCCTATCCGGGCAAGCGAACCCCGCTTTGGCAGCAGCGGCTGAAGTCGCAGAGCCTGCTCGAGGTCGCCAAGGACTTCCCGCGGTTCCCGGTGATCCTGGAGACATATCGCGAGTGCCTGCGCGACGTCCTCGATCTGCCCAGCCTCCAGGGGGTGCTGCGGGACCTGGAGGCGCGCAGAATCTCGCTGGTCGAGGTCGAGACCTCCACTGCCTCGCCGTTCGCCTCGTCGCTCCTGTTCGACTACGTCGCCACCTACATGTATGAGGGGGATACGCCGAACGCCGAGCGTCGGGCGGCCGCGCTCTCACTCGATCGGGAGCTCCTCCGCGAGTTGCTCGGCCAGGAGGAGCTGCGCGAGCTGATCGACCCCGACGCGCTCGCGGAGGTGGTCGACTCGCTGCAGCACCGGGTCGAGGCGGCGCGCGCGAAGGACCGGGACGCCCTCCAGCAGATCCTGCGGCGGCTCGGCGACCTGACCGCGGCCGAGTGCGAGGAGCGCGTCGCCGAGGGCTACTCGGCCGCGTCAATGCTCGAGAAGCTCGAGCGCGAGCGGCGAGCGGCGAGAGTGCGCATCGGTGGCGAGGAGCGCTGGATCGCGGCCGAGGACGCCGCGCTCTACCGCGATGCGCTCGGCGTTCCACCACCGGCGGGGCTGCCGGATTCGTTCCTGGAGGGGGTCTCGGAGCCCATGGCGGCGCTCATGCGCCGCTACGCGCGCACCCACGGCCCCTTCGCGACCGAGGAGCCTGCTTCGCGCTACGGTGTGGATCCCTCCCCGGCGCTCCGCGAGCTCGAACGCGTTGGCGAGCTCGTACGGGGCGAGCTGCTCCCCGGCGGCACCGAGCGCGAATGGTGCGACCCCGACGTGCTGCGCCGCCTCCGGCGCGCAAGCCTCGCGCACCTTCGAGCCGAGGCCGAGGCGGTCGAGCCTCGCGAGCTGGCTCGCTTCCTTTCGAGCTGGCAGAACGTGGACGCCTACCGCCCAGCGGGTGCGGGCCCCGACCGGCTGCGGGAGGCGCTCGTGCCGCTTCAGGGCGTCGCGCTGAGCCCGGAGGTCTGGGAGCGGGACGTGCTGCCGCGGCGCCTGGGCGCCTACAGCCCGGCCTGGCTCGACGATCTGTGCACCGGCGGCGAGATCGTATGGGTCGGCGCCGGCCCCCAGGGCCGCGGTGGTGGCAAGGTCGCGCTGTACTTTCGCGAGGACGTGCGGCTCGCCGGGCCGCCGCCGGCCAACGCGAAGATCGAGGCACCGCAGGGCGAGGTCCACGATGCGATCCGCGAGCTCCTGGGCCGACGGCCCTGCTTCTGGATCGACCTCGTGGACGAGCTGGACACTGCGCAGGAGGAGCTACACAACGCGCTCTGGGATCTGGCGTGGGCCGGGGAGGTGACCAACGACGCCTTTGCCCCCCTCCGCGCTCGGCGCTTGCGCTCGGTGCGAGGGTCGCAACGGCGGGGCCGGCGCTTTGCCGCGCGACGGCCGTCGGCCTCCCATGCGGTGCAGGGACGATGGTCGCTGACCGCCTCCCTGTTCGAGAACGCTCCCCCGGCCGGTCCGCGCCTCCGGGCGCAGGCCGAGCTCATGCTCGAGCGATACGGGATCGTCACCCGCGAGACGGTGCTCGCCGAGGGCGTACCGGGCGGCTTCTCGACCCTCTATGGGGAGATGTCCAACCTCGAGATGCTCGGTACCGCGCGGCGCGGTTACTTCGTGGAGGGGCTCGGCGGTGCGCAGTTCGCGCTTCCGGGGGCGGTGGAGCGCCTGCGGTCGCTGCCTCACCCGGAGGGCGCCTACACGATCCTGGCGGCGACGGATCCGGCCAACCCGTACGGCGCCAGCATCCCGTGGCCCCGGCGGGAGGCCGGCCGGCGGCCAAGCCGTACGGCGGGCGCCTATGTCCTCCTACGCGACGGCGATCCGCTCCTGTTCGTCGAGCGGGGCGGCCGCGGCATCCTCCGGCTCGCCGAGCTCGACGAAGCGGCGTTCGCTGAGGCCGTCGGCGAGCTCGCTGCGGCCGCGACCGATGGGCAGCTTCCTCGGCTCGCGATCGAGCGGGTCGACGGCGAGGCGGTCATCGGCTCCGGCCTGGAGGAGACGCTGATCGCGGCGGGCTTCCACCGACAGCCGCGGCGTCTCGTTGCGTCGGCCTGACAGGTGCCTGCAGAGCGCCCGCCGCAGCCCCGACAACCCTCGTTGGGTGCTCAAATGAGACTGAGGGATGGCCGAGGGCGACACCATCCATCGCACGGCGCGGGCGCTACGGGAAGGGCTCGCCGGCAAGCGGATCCTCCACGTCGCGGTCCCGAGCGGGCGAAGTCCGCTTCGGCTTCGGTCCGATCGCGTCGAGCGGCTGCGCGGCGCCACGCTGACCGAGGCCGAGGCGAGGGGCAAGCACCTGCTCCTTCATTTCGATCGAGGACTGGTCCTTCACTCGCACCTGGGCATGCGCGGGTCCTGGCGGGTGGTGTCGCCCGGCCAAGGCGCCCCACCCGGTCGGCGGGCGTGGGTCGTGCTGTCGGCGGAAGACGCCGAGGCGGTCGAGCTGGGAGGGTCGCGCCTTGACATCAGAACGGAGCAGGAGGTCCGATCCGATCCGCGCCTTCGCCTTCTCGGCCCCGACGTGCTCGGGTCGCGGTTCGACGCCGCGACTGGCGTGACGGCGCTGCGACGCGCGGATCAGTCCCGCCGGGTCGGCGAGGCCCTGCTGGACCAGCGCGTGCTCGCCGGCATCGGGAACGTCTACAAGAGCGAGGGCTGTTGGTCGGCGAGGATCGATCCCTGGCGGGTCTTGTCGGAGCTGAGCGACGACGAGCTCCGTAGGCTCGTGATCGAGACGGCGGCGCTCATGCGCTACGGGCTGGAGACGGGCCGCACGCCGAAATCGATCTATCGACGTGTCGGACAGCCCTGCCCGCGGTGCGGCCACCGGATCCGGGCGCGAGGCCAGGGCGATGCGAACCGCACCACATACTGGTGCGAGTCCTGTCAGGCCTCCGGCGCGGGATAATCCGCGCGTGGGGGAGGACGAATGAGCCCTGGCGAATCCGTCGAACTGCTAGCACGCGTCCCATTGTTCTCCGAGCTCTCGCGGCAGGAGCTCGAGCGCATCTCGCGCGTGTCGGTCGCGAGGACCTTCCCGGCGGGTGTGCGGGTCTTCCACGAGGGCGACCACAGCGACGCCTGCTACCTGGTGCGAACGGGCGATCTCCGCGTGACCCGCGAGCACCCCGACGGCCGCGCGATCGCGCTCGCGACGCTCGGCGCGGGCGACATCTTCGGCGAGCTCGCGATGCTCGACGGCGAGGCGCGCTCGGCGAGTGTCGAGACCCTGACCGACTGCGAGCTCCTCGCGCTCCCGGCCGCGGACGTGCGGCGCCTGCTCGCCGATCATCCCGGGATCTCCGTGAAGCTGATCGCCGCGCTCACCAAACGCCTGCGCGAGACGAACGAGCGCGTCGCCCGACAGTCGTTTCAAACGGTGCCGAGTCGGGTGGCCGGAGTGCTCAACCAGCTCATCGCGGAGGAGAGCGCCTCGGCGGGGAGGCAGGGCATCACGATTCGCATGACGCAGGCGGACCTGGCGCAGCTCGCGGGAACATCACGCGAGAGCGTCAGCCGATTTCTCGCCACTCTGGAGCGGGCCGGCGTCGTGCGGGTCGGGCGGGGCAGGGTGACCGTGGTCGAGCCCCGCCGCCTGCGCGCCTACATATTCTGATGCGGAGAGCTCCCGACGCCGATGAGTTCGCATCGCAGCGCGTGCAGATGGTCGAGCGCCAGCTCCGGCGCCGCGGAATCCGCGATGAGCGCGTGCTGGCGGCGATGACCGCGATCCCGCGCGAGCGGTTCGTCCCCGAGCCATACGCCCGCCGGACCTACGCCGACTCCGCGCTGCCGATCGGCCACGACCAGACGATCTCGCAGCCGTGGATCGTGGCCGCGATCGGCGAGGCGCTGGAACTTGCCGGAGACGAGAAGGCGCTCGAGGTCGGAACCGGGTCGGGCTACTCCACCGCGGTGCTCGCCCGGCTGGCGCGCGAGGTCCTGACCATCGAACGCATCCCCGAGCTCGCGCAGCGGGCTCGCGACACGCTGCGAGACCTGGGGATCGGCAATGTCGACGTGCTCGTGGGCGACGGCAGCGCAGGCGTTCCCGATCGCGCGCCCTTCGACGCGATCGCGGTGCATGCCACGGCGCCTGGCCCGCCGCCGACGCTCATCGGTCAGCTCGCCGTGGGCGGGCGGCTCGTCGCCCCGATCGCCAGCCGCGCGGCGGACATGCTGACGGTGTTCCGGCGCACGGCCGAGGAGGTGGATGCGGCGAGCGGAGTGGGGTTGGCGCGTGAGGTCATCGGCCCCTGTCGATTCGTCCCGCTGATCGGCGCGGAGGGCTTCGCCGAATAGCCGCGACCCATCGCCTGACCGGCAATTCGCGGCGCCTTCTTCGACCTGATCCGGCCCCCGCGCGACCGAAGTCGCGCCCCATTACAACCGTTAGGCTGCCGCTGTGAGCGCCCACCCCGCCAGAGGTTCGGTCTCACCATGACGGGCGGCCTGCTCGCCCTCAACTTCTTCTCCCCAGCGTTCGTCGACCAGCTAAAGCGCGGTCGCAAGACGGCCACGATCCGTCTCGGCGACAAGTCGCGGAAGTATCAGCGCGGTCAGATCGTCTGGATCACCGTCGGCTATCAGCACAGCCCTCGCCAGAAGTTGTTCTCCGCCGTGATCGACGACGTGGAGGTCAAGCGGGTCCGCGACCTCTCGCCGCGCGACATCGAGCACGACAATCCCGAGTTTCGCCGCGTCGACGAGATGACCGGATTCCTGCGCCAGATCTACGGTCGCGAGGTCGAGCACGAGGACACGGTCACGGTGATCCGCTTCTCACAGGTCGTCGAATCGGTTGCACCACACATGGGCAACGGCGAAACGCCGTCGCGCAACTAGCTCCGAAGCGGCCGAGTGTCCGAGTACAGCTTCCTCACGACGTGGTGCCTGGAGGCGCCCCGCGACCGCGTCTGGCCGGCGATCCGGGATTCTCAGCGCTGGCCGGAGTGGTGGCGTGGCGTTCGGAGCGTGAGCAAGGTCGCCGACGGCGACGCAGACGGCGTGGGCGAGGTGGGCCGATACACGTGGCGCTCCCGACTCCCCTACGACCTCGACTTCGAGATGACCACGACTCGGGTGGCGAAGCCTTACCTGCTCGAAGGGATGGCTGAGGGCGAGCTCGCGGGCGTTGGCCGCTGGCGTCTGTTCGCCGGAGGCGGCGCCACTCCGGTCACCGCGGTGGTCTACGAATGGAACGTCCGGACGACGAAGCCATGGATGAATCGCCTCGCGCCCGTCGCCGCGCCGGTCTTCGCCTGGAACCACGACTGGGTGATGCGCAACGGAGGCGAGGGACTGGCGCGGCTGCTCGGCTGCCGCCTGCTCGCCTCCAGCTGATCTGAGTCGGAGCGACTGAGATCCTTGACAGCGATGCAGGGATCGCTACACTCCTCACTGCAGCTTGGCACTCTCGCGTGTAGAGTGCCAGGACAGGCGAGAAAACGACTTTCAAATCGCATCAAATGGAGGTAACGAACGGATGAAGCTGAAGCCCCTTAGCGATCGGCTGATCGTTCAGGCGATCGAGGAGGAGGAGACGACCGCCAGCGGCATCGTCCTCCCCGACACCGCCAAGGAGAAGCCGCAGAAGGGCAAGGTGGTCGCCGTGGGTGACGGTCCCCTCGAGGACGGCGAGCGTCGGCCGCTCGACGTGAGCGAGGGCGACGAGGTCCTCTACTCGAAGTACGGCGGCACCGAGATCAAGGTCGAAGGCGAGGACCTTCTCGTGCTGCGGGAGTCTGACGTCCTCGCCAAGGTCGTATAGCGGCCGCTCAAACCACGAACGAATCGAAGGAGATTTGAGACATGGCTCATAAGGAGCTCAAGTACGACGCCGAGGCGCGCGCGGCACTTCAAGCCGGCGTGGACTCCGTCGCGAACGCGGTCAAGGTGACGCTTGGCCCGAAGGGGCGCTACGTCGTGCTCGACAAGAAGTTCGGCGCGCCCACCATCACGAACGACGGCGTCACGATCGCTCGCGAGATCGAGATCGAGGACGTCTTCGAGAACCAGGGCGCCCAGCTCGTGCGCGAGGTCGCCACTGCGACGAACGACGTCGCCGGCGACGGCACGACGACCGCGACCCTGCTGGCCCAGACGATCGTCCGGAACGGCCAGAAGAACGTCGCGGCCGGTGCGAACCCGCTGGCTCTGCGGCGCGGCATCGAGGCAGCGGTGGACCAGGTGGTCGACAACCTGCGCGGCAAGCAGTCCAAGGAGATCGCCGGCAAGGAGCAGATCGCCCGCGTCGCGGCCATCTCGGCCGCCGACGACGAGATCGGCAACGTGATCGCCGACGCGATCGACAAGGTCGGCAAGGACGGCGTCGTGAACGTCGAGGAGGGCCAGACCTTCGGGATGGAGCTCGAGTTCACCGAGGGGATGCAGTTCGACAAGGGCTACATCTCGCCGTACATGGTCACCGACCAGGAGCGGATGGAGGCGGTGCTCGAGGACCCGTATGTCCTCATCGCCAACCAGAAGATCGGCTCGGTCCGTGACCTCCTGCCGGTGCTCGAGCAGGTGATGCAGAGCGGCAAGCCGCTGCTCATCGTCGCCGAGGACGCCGAGGGCGAGTCGCTGGCCACTCTGGTCGTCAACAAGCTCCGCGGCACCTTCACCGGCGTCGCGGTCAAGGCGCCCGGGTTCGGCGATCGGCGCAAGCGGATGCTCGAGGACATCGCGATTCTCACCGGCGGCGAGGTGATCACCGAGGAGATGGGTCTCAAGCTCGAGAACACCCAGCTCTCGCAGCTCGGCCACGCCCGGCGCGTCGTCGTCTCCAAGGACACGACGACGATCATCGACGGTGCCGGTGAGAAGTCCCAGATCGAGGGTCGGATCAACCAGATCCGCGCCGAGATCGAGACCACTGACTCCGACTTCGACCGCGAGAAGCTGCAGGAGCGGCTTGCCAAGCTCGCGGGCGGCGTCGCGGTCGTCAAGGTCGGTGCGGCCACCGAGACCGAGATGAAGGAGAAGAAGCATCGCGTCGAGGACGCGCTGCAGGCCACTCGGGCCGCCCTCGAGGAGGGCATCGTGCCCGGCGGCGGCGTCGCGCTCCTGAACTCGCAGGAGGCCATCGACCCGAGTGGGCTCACCGACAACGACGAGCGCACCGGCGCCGAGATCATCCGGCGCGCCCTGGAGGAGCCCCTCCGCCAGATCGCGCAGAACTCGGGTCTCGAGGGCTCGGTCGTGGTTGAGAAGGTCCGCGGCATGAAGGCCGGCCATGGCCTGAATGCGGAGACGAGCGAGTACGGCGACCTCGTCAAGGACGGCGTGATCGACCCGACGATGGTGACCCGCTCGGCCCTTCAGAACGCGGCCTCGATCGGCAAGAACATCCTGACGACGGAGGCGATCGTCGCCGAGCCGCCGGAGAAGGAGCCCGCGGGCGCCGGGGCCGGCATGCCCGACATGGGCGGGATGATGTAGTCAGGCGCCTCCGACGGAAGCGCTCCAAAAGGGCCCGGCCATTGGCCGGGCCCTTTTCTTGGGCAAATCGGGCCTCCCCTGGGTGCCGCCGTTCAGTCCACCGCCAAGCCGCGCCCCGGCACCGGTGATGACTGGACGATCGACGTCGTCGTCTGGCCGAGTGGCGTGAAGCGGTCGATCAGCTCCTCGAGGTGCTCGACGTCCCGCACGTGGGCCCGCATGATGTAGCAGTCCTCGCCCGTGATGCGGTGGCACTCGACGACCTCCTCGGCTTCGACGGCCGCGTCCGCCACGTTGCGAAGCTGGCCCGGCGCCGGGCGGATGCGAACGACGGCGCTCAGGGACAGGCCGAGCGCGCGGGGATCGACGTCGGCGTGGTAGCCGCGGATCACACCCGCTCCCTCGAGGCGTTGAAGGCGCTCGGTGACCGCCGGAGCCGAGAGGCCGACCCGGCGGCCGAGCTCGGCGATTGTCAGCCGGCCGTCGCGCTGCAGCTCGGCCACGATTCGACGGCTCGTTTCATCGATCGCGAAATCGGTGGCATTAAGCGCATTGGACCGTTGATTCATCGGCATGAACGCCAGTATATCGCTGATCAACCATGGACATGGCCGAAAATCCCAGGCAATCTTCAGCCATGGTTCAGCGGGTTCCGCCGCACCTCTATTTCGTCACGAGCGCCGTCTTCCATTACCTGGGCCCGGCGTTCGCCGTCCTCCTGTTCGCGCGTGTCGACGTCCTGGGTGTCGCGTGGCTGCGAATCGCGGCGGCCGCAGCGATCTTCGCGGCCTGGCGACGACCGTGGCGGGCCCTCGCGCGCCTGGATGCGGATGGCCGCCGGCTGCTGTGGACGTGGGGCGTCGTTCTCGCTGTGATGAACGCATGCTTCTACATCGCGATCGACCGGCTGCCGCTCGGCACGGTCGCCGCCATCGAGTTTCTTCCGGTGATCGTCCTCGCCGTCCTGGGAGCCCGGACGGCGCGCAACGCGGCTGCCCTGCTGCTCGCCGTGGGCGGCGTCTATCTGCTGACGGATGTCCAGCTCGTGGCCGAGCCGGTGGGGATCGCGTTCGCATTCGCCAACGCGGTGCTGTTCTCGGCCTACATCGTGCTCGCGCACCGCGCATCGCGCTACGAGGGGATGAGCGGCATCGACGGGCTCGGGGGCGCGATGCTGATCGCCGCGGTCGTGGTCACCCCGATCGGCGGTTGGGAGGCCTTGCCGGCATTCACCGATCCCGTGGTGCTCGCCGCCGGTGTGGGCGTGGGCGTCTCGTCGTCCGTGATCCCCTACGTCACGGACCAGCTCGCGATGCGACGGCTGGCCCGGTCCACCTACGCGCTCATGGTCTCGCTGCTCCCGGCCACGGCCACCGTCATCGGCATCCTCGTGCTGGCGCAGATTCCGTCGGCGGCGGAGGTCGCCGGGGTGGCGCTGGTCGTCGCAGCGATCGCGACGCACCGAGAGCCGGACGTGGCGGCGCAAATGGATCCGCAGGGCCTGGCTGCCTGAGAGCGCGGGCGCGAAGACATCGGGTCGTGGACATCCACTTTCGCGATGCGAAAGCAGAGGTCCACTGCCGGCGTCCGGGCTAGGTCGCGGGCACCAGCCGATCGAGCGTGTCGGGAAGCTCGCGGAGGTCCGGCAGCTCCGCCACGGGCGCGCCCCTGGCTGCCTCCCCCTCTCGGTTGATCCAAACGCAGGGAATGCCGAGCTCGTGGCTCGGCTCGATGTCGTGGAAGAGGCTCGCCGCCACGTGCACGTGACGCGCCGGGTCGGCGCCGGTGACCCGCAGGAACTTCCGCCAGTGGCCGGGGGCCGGCTTGTAGGAGCCGATCTCGGATGCCACGATCGCGAGCTCGAATGGAACGCCGATCCGCTCCATCGACGCGTCGATGAAGTCGCGGTCGGTGTTGGAGAGGATCACCAGGCGCCAGCCGCGCCGGCGCAGCTCGGTGAGTGAAGCCGGAACCTCGTCGAACACGGGCCACCGCGGTAGCGATCGCCCGAGAGCGTCGCGCTCGCCAGCGGGCAGCTCCTCGCCGAGCGAGCCCGCCACATCTCCGAGCGCCTGGGCCAGCACCTCCCGGTACGGGGCCGCCGGGTCGCGTGCCTGGATCTCGCGCTCCAGCTGGTGATAGCGAGCGAGAGCCGGGTCACGCGCCTGCGCGCCGAAGAGGCGTGCGAGCTCGTCGCGGAGCCCCCGGTTCCAGTCGACGAGCGTCCCGTAGCAGTCGAAGGTCGCCCAACGCCAACGCCGATTTCGGTCGCGTCTCGCTCCATCACGTTGCCGATTGTCATCGATCCCACTCATTGTGGTCGTGGCAGCGATATTCTCCGCGCTTCTGGTCCCAGGAATGGCTGGTGCACGAGAGGAGGATGGGGTGTTAACGAAGGTTCTAGCGGTTTGTGTGGCGATCGCCGTCGCCGGCGCGATCAGTGCCTGTGGTGGCGGTGGCAGCACCACTAGCGAGGGTGGTGGTGGCGGCGGAACCGTCAGTTTCTACTCGAGTCTGCCGCTCCAGGGCGCGTCGAGCGCGCAGACGAAGCCGATGGTCAACGGCATGAAGCTGGCCCTCGACCAAGCGAACAACAAGGCCGGCGACTTCACGGTCGAGTACACGTCGCTGGATGACTCCACCGCCCAGGCGGGCGAGTGGGATCCGGGGCAGACGGCCACGAACGCGCGCAAGGCGGCGTCGGATCCGAACACCGTCTACTACATGGGGGAGTTCAACTCCGGGGCGAGCGAGGTCTCGATCCCGATCCTGAACAACGCGGGCATCCCGCAGGTCAGCCCGGCGAACACGTACGTGGGGCTGACGACGAACGAGCCGGGAAGCGCACCCGGCGAGCCGGACAAGTACTACCCGACGGGTACGCGCACCTACCTGCGGATCGTGCCGCGGGACTCGATTCAGGCGGCCGCTGACCTGATGGCGATGAAGGAAGCCGGTTGCTCGAAGGTGGCCGTGGCCAACGACAAGGAGGCCTACGGCGCCGGCCTGGCTGACCTGCTCGAGCTCGAGAAGGATCAGTTCAAGGTCGACATCACGAGCAACACCGGGATCGACCCGGAGGCGGCGAACTTCCGTTCGTACGCGCAGCAGGTGAAGAACGAGGGAGCGGACTGCTTCTTCTTCGCCGGCATCGTGTCGAACGGCGGGGTGCAGCTCACGAAGGACGTGCACGCGGCAGTGCCGGACGCTCAGCACTTCGGCGGCGACGGCGTCTGCACGAACACCTGGACGAGCGCGAAGGAGGGCGGCGTTCCGGCGGACATCGCGCCGCTGCTCCAGTGCACGGTCGCGACGCTCGACCTGAAGAGCTATCCGGGCGGCAAGGAGTTCCTGAAGGCATATGCCGACAAGTACGGGGAAAGCAACCCGGATCCGTACGCGATCTATGGGTACGAGGTGATGAAGCTCGGCCTCGACACGGTCGCGAGTCTCGGGTCCGACGGCAGCGACAAGGCCGCCGTGCTGGACGCGCTGTTCGCCACCAAGGACCGCAACTCGGTTCTCGGTAAGTACGGATTCGACCAGAACGGCGACACGACGCTCACCTCGTACGGCCTGTACAAGGTGGACTCGAGCGGCAATCCGGTGTTCTTCAAGACGCTGACGCCGCCGGCGTCCGCAGCATCGGGTTGAGTCGGAGGTAGATCCGTTGGAGAGGGGGGCGCCGCGGCGCCCCCCTCTCGCCCGCCCAGAGGAGGCGCACGGACGTGGAAGCCAGGACGCTCACCGCACGCATGCCGGCCGGATGGGCGGGTGCGCTCGCGAAGGTGCGGCAGACGGCCGGCGGGTGGGGCCTGATCGTGGCTCTCCTCCTCCTCCCCGTCTACTACGCGATCAAGGACCTCACCCAGGGCTACCAGGCGGGGGTGGTCGCCGGCCAACCGGTGGTTGTCCACAACCTCACGCAGGTCGGCGAAACCCTCGTCCAGGGACTGTCCAACGGGATGATCTGGGCCCTGATCGCGATCGGCTACACGCTCGTCTACGGGATCATCGAGCTGATCAACTTCGCCCACGGCGACGTCTTCATGATCGGCTCCTTCGCGACGGTCGGCCTCTGGGGCACGATCGGGCTCGGGTTCGCCACCGGAACCCTTGGACTCATCGGCGGCCTGCTCCTGACGCTCATCCTGGGGATGGCCGTCTGCGGCAGCTTGAACGTCCTGATCGAGCGCGTCGGCTACCGCCCGCTGCGCAACGCCCCGAAGTTAGCCCCGCTGATAACGGCCGTGGGCTTTTCGTTCATCCTCCAGAACGTCGGACTGCTGTGGCTCGGCGGCTCGCCGACCGGGGTTTCCGATCTGCTGCGCCAGGGCGACACCGTCTTCAGCATCTCCGGCGTCGACATCCACCGGGCCGACGTCCTCGCGTTCGGCGTGACGATCCCGCTGGTGATCGCGCTCACGTGGTTCCTGGCGAACGCACGGGCCGGGCGCGCGATGCGGGCGACGGCGCAGGACCCGGAGGCCGCGCGGCTGATGGGCATCAACGTGGACCGGACGATCTCGCTCACGTTCCTGCTCGGTGGCATGCTCGCCGGCGCGGCCGGCCTCGTCTACGCGCTGTACCAGACGACCATCTGGTACTTCCAGGGATTCGAGGCGGGCCTGATCGCGTTCACCGCGGCGGTCATGGGCGGGATCGGCAATGTCCGCGGCGCCGTGCTCGGCGGCCTCATCATCGGGATCATCCAGCAGATGTCGGACGCCCGGTTCGGGCCCGAGTGGACCGGCGCCGTCGTCTTCGCGTATCTCATCCTGATCATGGTCCTGCGCCCGCACGGGCTGCTGGGCGAGGAGACGCGGGAGGCGGGATGAGGCGCTTTAGCGCCGAAACCGGCGTGTCAGGCGGCGAAGACGCCGCAGGAGCCTCGAGATGAGCGAGTTCGTCGCCCAGCTCACCGAATGGCGGGAGGCCGTGCTGGAGCGCCTGCCGCCGTGGTGGCTGAGGGCGGCCGTCGCCATCCTGATCGTGATCGGGATCCTGCTGCCGCTCGCGTTCACGCAGACCAGCGGGTTCATCGACGCGACGATCAGGGCGCTCGCGTTCGTGGTGATGGCGCTCGGCCTGAACATCGTGGTTGGCTTCGCCGGCCTGCTGGACCTCGGATACGTGGCGTTCTACGCGCTGGGCGCCTACAGCATGGGCTGGTTCGCGTCGGGTTTCTTCTTCAAGGCCGACGTCCACGTGCTCACGGCGGCACTGCCGACCGCGCAGGGGATCCACCTCAACTTCTTGCTGGTCCTTTTGGCCGCGGCGCTGATCTGCGCCGTCGCGGGGGCACTCATCGGCCTGCCGACGCTGCGATTGCGCGGCGACTACATTGCCATCGTCACGCTCGCGTTCGGCGAGATCATCGGCACGGTCGCCATCAACGGGACCGACATCCACCTGCCCGGCGGCCAGACGCTCACAGCCGGAAACCTCGGGATCCCGGCGGTCGACCTCCCGTACTTCCCGGGCGTCGGGAAGTTCGAGCTGCTCAACCTGCGCGCGTGGTACTGGCTCATATTCGCGATCCTGCTGCTGGTCCTGTTCGTCAACATCCGGTTGCGGGACTCGCGCATTGGGCGAGCCTGGGTCGCGCTTCGCGAGGACGAGGTCGCCGCCATCTCGATGGGGATTCCGGCCGTGCGAACGAAGCTGCTCGCGTACGCGATCGGGGCCACGTTTGGCGGCATGTCCGGTGCCTTCCTCGGCGCCTATTACACGACCGTGAACGCCGGGCAGTTCGCCTTCTCGTTCTCGATCTTCGTCCTCGCGATGATCATCGTCGGCGGACTGGGGTCGATCTGGGGGGCGGTGCTGGGCGCCCTGCTGCTGTCCTACATCAACTTCTACCTGATCCCCGACGTCCTCAACAGCGTGCCGAGCAGCCTCGGCCTCGACTTCAGTCTCACCGACCTCTCGTTCGGGATCTTCGGATTCCTCCTCGTGCTCGTCATGGTCCTTCGTCCGCAGGGCCTGTTCCCGGAGCGGCGGCGAACGCTGGAGCTGACCCAGGAGGTCGACCGCGACCAGGCCATGCTCAAGGAGCCGACGTGAGCTCGGCCGAGGCGTCCCCGACCACCACGACGGCGCCGCCGAGAGTGCCCGCCATCATGCGCGCCGAGCACGTCACGAAGGAGTTCGGCGGGCTCGTGGCGGTGAGCGACGTCTCGATCGACATCCCGACCCGCTCGATCGTCTCGATCATCGGGCCGAACGGCGCCGGCAAGACGACCCTCTTCAACATGCTGACCGGCCTCTACAAGCCGAGCGCCGGCCGGATCTCGCTCGAGGACCGGGAGATCACCGGCAAGCGCCCCGACATCATCACCTCGCTGGGCGTCGCGCGCACGTTCCAGAACATCCGGCTGTTCCGGGCGATGACCGCGGTCGAGAACGTGGTCGTCGGACGCCACGCACGCATGCGCGCCGGTGTGTGGGGCTCGATCATCCGGCCTCCGGGCGTCCGACGCGAGGAGCGCGCCGCCCGCGATCGGTCGCGGGAGATCCTCGAGTACGTCGGCCTCGAGCACTCCCAGTTCGACCAGCTCGCGGGCAACCTGTCGTATGGCGACCAGCGCCGTGTGGAGATCGCCCGCGCCCTCGCCGCCGATCCCACCCTGCTGCTCCTGGACGAGCCGACCGCCGGCATGAATCCGCAGGAATCGGATCGGCTGACCGACTTCATGCGCAAGCTGCGTGACGACCTCGACCTCACGATCCTCCTGATCGAACACGACATGCGCGTGGTCATGGGCATCTCGGAGCGCATCACCGTCCTCGACCTCGGCGAGCGGATCGCGGAGGGACCGCCGGCGGAGATCCGCGAGAACTCGCGCGTCATCGAGGCCTACCTGGGCAAGCAGGACGAACGCTGATGACCCTGCTCGAGGTCCAGGACATCCACGCCCACTACGGGACGATCGAGGCGCTCAAGGGGGTATCGCTGACGGTCGAAGACGGCGAGGTGGTGACCCTGATCGGGTCGAACGGCGCGGGCAAGTCGACCACGCTCCGGTCCATCTCGGGGCTGACCCCGGCGACGTCGGGCACGATCAGCTTCGGCGGTGAGGAGATCACACGGGCCCCGGCCCAGGACATCGTCGCATTGGGAGTCGCGATGGCGCCGGAGGGCCGGCACGTGTTCCCGCGCATGACCGTCCGCGAGAACCTCGACCTCGGCGCCCATCGCCGCCGGGGCCCCGACATCGGGCAGGATCTCGAGCGCGTCTTCTCCCTGTTTCCCCGGCTCAAGGAGCGCGAGCGCCAGAAGGCGGGAATGATGTCGGGCGGCGAGCAGCAGATGCTTGCCATCGGGCGCGCCCTCATGGCCCGGCCCAGGCTGCTGATGCTTGATGAGCCGTCGATGGGACTCGCCCCGATCCTCGTGGAGCGCATCTACGACACGATCCGCGAGATCAATCGCGATGGCGTGACGATCCTGCTCGTCGAGCAGAACGCCAACTATGCGCTGGAGATCGCCGCGCGCGGTTACGTCCTCGAGACGGGACGCATCGCCGTCGCCGACGACTCCGCCAAGCTGCGCGACGACCCCGAGGTCCAGCGGGCCTACCTGGGCGCATGACGGTCCTCGCGGTCATTGGCGCCAAGGGGCTCTACCTCCTCTTCGCGTGGCTGATCTCGGGCGCTGCCGCGGCCTGGGTCGCCGAGAGGAAGGGTTACGGCGAGCGATTCGGGCTGGCCTTCGGGCTGCTCCTCTCGGTTGTCGGGCTCTTAATCGTCCTCGTGCTGCCCGGCCGGCCAGGCTCGCGGTGGAGGGAGGATGGTCCGTTGCCGCGCCGGCGACGGGCGCACAGCGGCGCGCCACGCTCGGGCGAGGGTCCCACGGGCTAGGTGCCGAGCACCGCCTCGACCGGCAGCGGTGCGACGCCCAGCGCCTCCGCATCTGCGGTCCCGCGCTCACTGACCATTGGAACCTCCATCAGCTCCGCCTCCTCCCAGGTGGCGAACACCGCCTCGCCGAACAGCCGCCGCAGCGTCACCAGCGTCAGGTGGACGAGGCCGAGCGGCACGTGGACCAGCGGTCGCTCACGCCCGGCGGCCCGGGCGACGGCGCAGGCGATCTCGTCGTAGCTCAGAACCTCGGGACCGGCGAGCTCATAACGCCCCTTCTGCGGCTCTTGTTCCAGCGACGTCATGACGCAGCGTGCCACGTCGTGGGCCCAGATCGGCTCAAACCTGGCGGCGCCGGATCCCGAGATCGGTATGACCGGAAGGAGTGCGAGCCGCTTCATCAAGCGCACCCAACGGTCCCCGGGGTCGTAGACGATTGAGGGGGCGAAGATCGTCGTCGCGAGCGGTGACGCTGCGACGGCCCTCTCGGCGAGCGCCTTGGCGCGAAAGAACCGCGTCCGCTGGAACTCGTAGGCGCCGAGGGCGGAGAAGAACACGAACCGTTCGACGCCGGCGCGCTCCGCAGCGCGGAGAAGCCGCCCGGTGGCCAGCCCGTTCAGCTCCTCGACCCGGGCGTGGGGCTCGTCGCGGATCGCCGCCGCGAGGTGGATCACGGTGTCCGCCCCGCGCAGCGCCTGGCGCTGCAGGAGGCGGTCGCCGAGCCGCGCCAAGTCGCCCAGGGCGATCTCCACGTCCACCCGGTGGCGGCCCAGGCCGCGCGGGTCGCGCACGAGCGCCCGAACGTCGTGTCCGGCGCCCAACAGAAGCGGCAGCAGCGCCCGACCGACGGTTCCGCTCGCACCGGTCAGCAGGATCACGGCGGCGGACTCTATCCAGGGGTGATGGTCACATCGCCGGGCCGCAGACCAACTCGCCTAGAATGTCCGCTCCGCCCAGCCGGGCCGACCGATCTGGACATCCGAAACCGAGGCAGCCAAAGAGGGAGAAACCAGCAGTGGCCTACGTCATCGCCGAGCCCTGCATCGGGCAGAAGGACAACTCGTGCGTCGAGGTCTGCCCCGTCGACTGCATCCATCCCACTCCCGACGAGCCGGACTACGAGAACGTGGAGCAGCTCTATATCGATCCCGACGAGTGCATCGACTGCGACGCGTGCGTCGAGGCCTGCCCGGTCGACGCCTGCTTCGCCGAGGACCAGCTCCCGGACGAGTGGACGAAGTACATCCAGATCAACTCCGAGTACTACTCGAACGCGTAGCTAGCCCTGAACGACGGGCAGCTCGGTTCCGCTGACGGCGGGCTCGGGCATCGCCGCAGCAGGGGGCGCCTGCATCACCGGAAGCTCCTGCGGCGTGGCGGCCACGATGCCGCGCGCGGCGTCGCGAACCGCCTGCGCGGCGGGGTCGTCCGGGCGCTCCAGGACCAGCGGAGTCCCGGAATCCGCGTGCTCCCGGAGCTCCTGCGACAGCGGCACCTTCCCCAGGAGCGGAATGTCCAGCTCGTCGGCGAGGAGCTGGCCGCCCCCCTCGCCGAAGATCGTGACGCGCTCCCCATCGGGAGCCGTGAAGCCGGACATGTTCTCGATCGCCCCGAGGAGCTCCAGATCCACCTTCTCCGCCATCTCGGCGGCGCGCCGGGCCACGCTCTGGGCGGCCGGCTGCGGGGTGGTGACGACCAGGACCTTCGCCTGCGGGAGGAGCTGCGCGAGGGTCATCGAGACATCGCCGGTGCCGGGCGGCAGATCGAGCAGCAGGTAGTCGAGGTCGCCCCAGTCGACGTCCTCGAGGAACTGCTGGATCGCCTTGTGGAGCATGGGGCCGCGCCATACGACCGCCGCGTTCTCCTCGAGGAAGAAGCCGATCGACATGATCTTGACACCGCTCGGACCGGTGAGCGGCACGATCTTGCGCTGTGCGTTCACCTCGGGCTTGCTGTTGACGCCCAGCATGCGCGGGATCGAGTAGCCGTAGACGTCGCAGTCCAGCGCGCCCGAGGCGTGACCGTCGGCGGCCAGCGCTGCCGCGAGATTCGCGGTCAGCGTGGACTTGCCGACGCCGCCCTTCCCCGATGCGACGCAGACGATGTTCTTCACCTGGGCGAGCGCGCCCTCCGGGAGCCGCTGCCGCCCGAGCGCCTGCTGCAGCTGGCCCTTCTCCTCATTCGAGAGCACGTCGAACCCGACACCCACCCCGGTAACGCCCTCGAGCGCCCCGACGCGTTGGGCGACGGCGGTCTGGAAGTGCGAGCGGATCGGGCAGCCCGGCGTGGTCAGCGAGACCACGACGTCGACCCGGCCGTCGTCGGCAACCTGGACCGAGCGCACCATGCCGAGCTCGACGATCGACCGCCGCAGTTCGGGGTCGATGACGGCCTTCAGGGCTTCGGTGATCTGTTCCTTGGTCGGAGTGGGCACCCCTCCATTGTGACAAAGGGGGTCGGAACGACGATCGACCGGCACATGGCCGGTCGATCGGGGGAGGAGAGGTTGCTGTTCTGCCCGCGAGGATGTGGCGGACAGATCCCTCCGGACCGCCACCTCTCGAGGCGGCCCGGGCTAAGAGCTCAGACGAGCGTCGTGACCCGCTCCGAGACTGCGTCCTGCGCCCGCTTCAGGCTGTCCTGAGCCTTCGCGCGGTTCTGCTTGACCGTGGTCTGAAGCCCGCGCCGGCGCTGCTTGAGCTCGCGCCGGAACCGATTGCGGTTCTGGCGCGCGCGGGTGCGCGCCTTGCGCCGAGACTGGGCCCCACGACGCTCGAGCTTGTTGAGCTCGCGCTCGACCTGAGTGCGAAAGCTCTTCAGCTCGCGCTGCGCCGTCTCGCGCTTCGTGAAGGGCTCGACGGCCTCGCTCATCCGGTCGGCGACGGTAATGACCGCCCCGACGGGAACGTCGACGGAGCGCTCGGCGGTCTGCCGGGCGTACGAGACGCTGCCGTTGCGGACCTTGGTCAGGCCCTCGCGGATCTTCTGGGCGTCCGTGCGCTGGGTGGTGCGCGGCGCGCCCTTGCGCTGCGTCGTGCTGCTGGTGGTGCTTCCGTTGGCTGCCATCTTCCTTTACCTCTCGTGTTTCGATTCTTGCTTATTTCTAAGGATGTTCGAGTCTACCAACACGAACAGGTGTTTGTACACCGGAGGAGTGCTGCTGGTTACGCCGCCTCGACGTCGTGGCAAAACACCGCCAGGGCAGCGCCCGCGACGTGTTCGACCGGCGAGAGCCGGATTCACCACCTATACGGTGGTCAATCCTTCTCTCGGCACTGCCTCCAGTCCGGGGGCGCCCCTCGTCGCCCGCCCCACCGACGCCTTATGCGGCCGCCGCGGGCGCGTGGACGCGCTCGAGCCACAGCTGCGGCCGCTCGAGCTCCTCGTTGCTCGGAAGCGCGTCGGCGTCCGCCCAAACCGCGTTGAGGCCCTCGATTCCCGCATCGGCCGCCACGGCGTCGCAGAAGGCCTTGCCCAGCTTGTACTGGCGAAGCTTCAGCTCCATGCCCAGCAGCCTCGAAATCACCTCGCCGAGCCCCCCGCGGCGTGCGCGCCGCGCGTCGAGGCGCTCCCTGAGCCGCCCGTAGCCGGGCTCGCTCGCCGCGGCGGCGTCCATCACGTGCTCGGCGTGACCCTCGATCACGGACATCGCGGCCTGGAGCCGGTCGAGCACGGCGGCCTGCTCCGGTCCCGCGAGGAGTCGGGCGAGGTCGCCCTGCAGCAGCGACCTGATCGCCCGACGCGGATCGGTCCTGAAGATGCGCTTGGCCAGGCCCTGAAGCGAGGCGCGATCGAGCTTCGATGCGGCGCCGCCGACGAGCTCGTCGAGGAGGTTCGCGAGATGCCGCCGCAGCCATGGAACCGACGTGAACTGCACCGCGTGCGTCGTCTCGTGGATCGCGATCCATCGCAGGAACAGCTCCGGCGTCTCGCCGAGCTGATGGTGCGTTGCGGCGAGGTTCGTCGCGACGAACAGGAGTCGTGGCTCGCGGTCGGAGTCCGTGAGCGCCACGTCGTACTGACCGAGGACCTTCCGCGCGCCGTAGCCCACGGCCAGACCGGCCTCGGCCCCCGCGGCTGCTCCGGCGACCTGCCGCGCGACGCCACCGATCGGCCCCGGGGCCTTCATGCCGCTCGCCACGCGCGACTCGAAGGCGTGCGAGAGCTCGCGGAGCGTTCCCAGGCCGACCCGCACCCATTCAGCGCGGTCCACGACCTCCGGCGGGGGCAATGGGCGGCCCGGCCTCATGCGCGTGTAGTCACAGACGAGGCCGCGGGCGTCCGCGCACGCCGCCTCGACCGCCGCCTGGGAGAAGGACGCGGGCACCGTGCCGCCCCCGGCGACCCCCTCGGCCACCCGCTGGGCCAGGCGCCAGTCGACGAAGCGCTCCACCGCTACGCCCCCTCGCCCGGTTGCTCAGCGGACCGCTGCGACTCGAGGACGGTGCCGAGCATCTCGCGGTCGAGCGCCGCGGCGACGTGATAGCGGGCGTCGAGGTCGAGACTCACGTCGAGCCCGGCACCCGCGAAAGCCACCTCCGCGCCGGCCTCGCGGGCGATCAACTGACCCGCCGCGGCGTCGACCGAGCGTGAGGCCCGTCCGGTCATCATCGCGTCGAAGCGCCCACCGGCCACGTAGCAGAGCGAGATGGCGATCGAGCCCACGGATCGCATGCGGTACGCGCGTCCGCGGAGAGCATCGAGCACCGGGATCAGCCGCTCGGGCTTGGCGCCCTCGATTCCCACGACCTCGAGGCCGAAGCCGGGTCCGCGCGCACGGAGCTCCTCGCCATCGAGGATTGCGCCCATCCCCCGCCGCGCGAAGTACTCCTCGTCCGAGCCGAAGTCGTGAACGTAGGCCACCTCGACGTCGGCCATGGTCGGCCCCAAAGCAACGGCGACGCTGAGCGAGAAGGAAGGCAGCATGCGGCGCGCGTTGAGCGAGCCGTCCAGCGGATCGATGATGACCGCCGTTCCGTGCGCGCCGCTCCCGAACGCGACCTCCCCTCGCTCCTCCGAGATCGCCGTGAAGTCGTGCCCGTCGTCGTGCAGGCGCTCCAATTCGGCGAACACGATGTCCTCGCTGCGGCGGTCGATGGCAAGGGATCGATCCCCGCCCTCTCCGACGCCGTCGTACACCGTCCTGGCCGCGATGCCGTGTTCCCTGGAGAAGAGCTCTCGCTGCGCCGTGACCATCCGCCGGCACGCGCCGAGCCAGTCGGCGCCGGCCAGGTCCCCGGCGGGGGAAGCGCTCGGCGCCGCGTCGGAGGTCTCCCTGCGGGCCACGGCACCATGCTAGTGCCGAGCAGGCACCAACTACCGTTAGGGCGGATGCAGGAAGGGAGCGCGCGAGAAGCCGGGATCGAGTTGACCTCAGCCCAAGCGCTCGTGGTGCGCCATCGTGAGGGTCCGATGCTGGTATCGGGGCCGGCCGGCTCGGGCCGCAGCGAGGCCCTGCTCCGGCGGCTCGAGAGCCTGACCGCGGAGGGGATCCAGCCGCAGCACATTCTCGTGCTCACCCGCTCGCGGGCGGATGCGACGACGTTGGGAACGAGGGCGAACGCGCTCGTGAGGCAGCCCTACGAGGAGCTCTGGATCGGCACGTATGAGGCGGTCGCCGAGCGACTGCTGGGCGAGTACGCGCTCCAGGCAGGGCTCGACCCGTTCTTCGCGACGGTCCGGGTCGCCGACCGGCTGGCCATGCTGCTCGACCACCTCGATGACCTCTCGCTGCGCCGCCACGAGATCCGAGGCAACCCCGCGGGCCTGCTCGCAAGGCTGCTGCGCCGCATCGATGCGTTGAAGGCCGAGGGCATCAGCCCGGACCGGCTCCGTGCGTGGGCCGAGGACCGCGAGCGGGGAGCCCGGGGAGCGGATGAGCGCGAGCGGGCCCGGCGCGAGCGGGAGTTCGCCGACCTCTACGCAAGCCACGACCGGATCCTCCGCGAGGGCGGGAGCCTCGACGGCGGCGACGTCGTGATCGAGCTCGAACGGCTGCTTCGAGCACGGCCGGACATCCGTACCGAGGTCGCGCGGAGGTTTCCCTTCGTCATGGTGGATGAGCTCGAGGATGCCGGGGCCGCCCACCGCGCGCTGATAGAAGCGCTGGCCGAACACGAGAACGTGGTGTGCGCGTGCGACGTCGCGCAGTCCGTACGCCGTCCTCCGGTCGCCGCCGTCGATCCGGGACCGTCGTTCATGGAGCGCTACACCCGCGCGCAACACGTCGCCCTGGGCGCGTCGCTCCGGTTCGGCGCCGACGTGGCGCGCGCGGCCGCGGCGGTGGCGGAACTGGCGGGTCATGCCGAGCGCGGGCCGGGCGAGGATGCGCAGCCGCGGGACGAGGTGTCGGTCCGCTGCTGGCGCTGCACCAGCGAACGGGCGGAGGCGCAGGCCGCCGCCCGGGAGATCGAGCACCTGCTGGCGGCCGGCGAGGTGCGCCCGGAGGCAGTGTGCGTCATCGTCGGCTCGGGCTGGCGGGAGGCGCGGCTGGTGGCGGCCGCGCTCGAGGAGCGGACCGTGCCGTTCCGCTTCGCCGGCGACGCCGCGCTCTTCCAGCGCCCGGAGGTCCGCGACGTCCTCGCCTGGCTCCGAATGCTCGCGGATCCGACGGACTCGGCGGCGTCGGTTCGGGCGCTGACGAGGCCGCCGGTGGAGCTGCGCTCCATCGACCTCGCACGGTGTACCGCCATCGCCCGGCGGCGCAAGCTGGACATGATCTCGGCGCTCGACGCCGCCCTCGAGAGCCCGCAGCTCCCACCCGAGGCACGGGACCGCATCAAGGCGTTTCTCAAGCTTCATCGGTCCGCGTCCGGGGCGATGGAGGAGATGCGCGCGGATGTGTTCGTCCGGCGGCTGATCGAGCGCATCGGCCTCCGACGGCACCGGCTCTTCGTGGCGACTCCGGAGGCGGCTGAACGGCTCCAGAGCCTCTCCCGCCTGTCCGAGCTCGCGGCGGCGTGGACGCGCCGAGAGCCGCGCGGATCGGTCCGCGATTTCGTCAGGCATCTGACGGCGGTCGCGGACGCCGGCGAGCTCGATCCGGACGATGCGGCCAGCGCGCCGGCGGGTACGGTGGTGCTCGCCGAGCCCGAGCAGGTGAAGGGCCTCGAGTTCGAGCACGTCTATCTGCTCGGGCTTCACCTGGGCGCGATCACCGCGCGCGACTCCCTGGCGGGGTGGCTCCCGCGCAGTCTGATGCCCGAAGAGACGGGACCGGATGTCGGCGACGACGCGGCCAGGGCCGCCAGGGCGCGCCTCGCCTACCTGGGTATGACACGGGCGCGGCAGGGGCTCGTCCTGTCCTGGCCCGTGCGCAGCGCCGAGGGCCAGGTTTCGCCATCGCCCTTCTACGAGGTCGCGCGGGTCGCCCTCGCGGCCGACGAGGAGATCCACGAGGAGGAGCTCTTCGGGCCGGCCGAGGGGCTTCACTCGACTTACCGGATGCTGCGCGACGAGGTCCTCGAGGCGTCGTGGCGAGCAGGCGCCGCCCTCTCGGAGATGCGTCTCGACACCGCGGAGGACGTGACGCGAGCGGTGGCGCGCTACCTGGAGCTCATCAAGCTCGCGGCGCTCGTGCAGCGGCCTGGATCCGAGCCGGCGGCCGAGGCGATCGCGGCGCTCAACGAGCTCCTGGGCCGCGCCGCCTCGGGGGAGCAGCGCGCCGCTCTCGAGGCCTCGACGCTGGACGAGTACGTGGTCTCTGAGGAACGCGACGTGGCCGCGAGGCGCGAACTCGTGGCCGCCAGGCGCGAGCCCTCGCTCGAGCAGTTCATTCCGCGACGCGGGGACGGATTGGCGCTGTCGGCCTCTGACATCGACCTCTACCGGACCTGCCCGCTCAAGTACAAGTTCGCACGCGTCTTCGCGATTCCGCGCGAGCCGACCATCAACCAGCGTTTCGGAATTCTCATCCACCAGGTCCTCGAGCGCTTCCACACCGAGGTCATCCGGGCCGAGGCGTCCAGTGGAGCCACGCTCGCGCCGTCGGCCGCATCGGGACGGCCCGGCAGCGTGGATCGCCTCCTCTTCCTGTTCGAGGCGGGCTGGCGCCGGACCGGCTTCGGCTCCTCCGACGACGAGCTCCAGTACCGCGATCGGGCGGTCGCGGCCCTCGCCCGATACCAGGAGCGCCAGCAGCGCGCGGAGTCGCGTCCGGTGTGGCTCGAGCGCGGCTTCTCGTTCACCATCGGTGACCACCAGCTGCGCGGCCGGGTCGACCGGGTCGACCGCCGCGCCGACGGCGGATACGAGCTGATCGACTACAAGACCGGTGAGCGCACAGCGAGCCACGCCGACGACGTGCAGCTCGCGCTCTATCGCCTCGCCGCGCGGTCCGCGTGGCAGGTCGAGGCCGACGTTGGCAGCTACTGGTACGTGCTCGACGACGAGCGCGTCAGGCTGCCCGCCGCCCCGGACGACGCCGAGCGCGTCGAACGCACCGTGCTCGAGGTCGGCGCCGGGATCGAGGGCCAGGACTTCGAGCCACGGCCCGCGTACGAGATCTGCAGCTGGTGCGACTACCGCCTCATCTGCCCGGCAAGCGAAGCCTAAGGCCGCGAAAACCAAGCAGATCAAGGACGCAGGCCGACTGGCGAAGCGAGCGTACTTGAGTCGTACGTGAGCGAGTCAGTCGGCCGAGGACGCCGAGATGCGCCGGTTTGCAGCGGCCTAGTTTTTGTCTTTGCCGCGTTGTCGTAGGAAGCGCTGGAACTCCTGGGCGATGTCGTCGCCCGAGGGGACGTCCTGGGTGACCTCGTAGTCCTCCTCCTGGGAGGCCTCGAGGTTCCGCACGAGCTCCTCGATCTCGGGATTTGCGGCGACAGCCTGGTCGACCTGCTCAGTGAATCGCGCGGATGCATCCTCGAGCTCGGAGGCCTCGACGGCGATGCCTGTGAGGCCCTCCAGCCGGCGAAGGAGGGCGAGCGCCGCCTTCGGGTTCGGAACCGCGGCGACATAGTGGGGGACGGCGGCCCACAGGCTCGCCGAGGTCACTCCGTGGCGGCGGCATGCGTCGTGGATCACGCCGACGATCCCGGTCGGCCCCTCGTAGCTCGAGCGGCTCATCCCGAGTTGCTCGACCAGGTCCGGATCGGAGGCGAGGCCCGTGATCGGGACCGACCGCGTGTGTGCGACGTCGGCCATGAGCGCGCCGAGCGAGACGATCATCTCGACCCCGAGGCGATCGGCGGCCCCCACGATCGCATCGGCGAAGGTGCGCCAGCGAATGTTCGGCTCGACGCCGCTCAGCAGGACGAGATCGCGCTCGGCCGTGGGCACCCGAACGGAGAGCAGGGTGTTCGCCGGCCAGTCCACGTGCCGCGTCTGGCCCTCGATCAGGCGGATGGTCGGGCGGTTGACCTGGAAGTCGTAGAACTCCTCGGGGTCGATCCTGGCCACGACGCTGGGGTCGAGCGACGCCGCCACTGCCTCGAGAGCCGCGGTCGCCGCGCTGGCCGCATCGTTCCAGCCGGCGAACGCGCACACCAGGGTCGGGGCTCGCAACTCGGGCACGTCTGCTTCCCACTGGATTGGATCCACGCCGCGAGACTATTGCCTCGAAACGGGCCGCGCCCCGCTTCCGGCGGTCGCCGGCGCTGGATGCTCGGACGCTTGCCCTCAGCGGGTCGCTCGTGGTGTCCGGGCGCGCGGTCACCATCGCATCATCGAGGCCGCAATCGCTCAGAAGGCCACCGGAGGCGCGTCGACGACGATCGCGGAGCTGCGTCCCGGTCACCGGTTCGAGGGCCGCTTCGGCTGCTTGCGGAAGGACCGGCTGACCGCCCGCAACGGCGGCTCATACCTGTCGGTCGAGCTCCGGGACCGCACGGGGACGCTGCCGGCTCGCGTCTTCCGTGAGGCCGACCGTATTGGCCTTCGCTTCGAGGGCGGTGACGCGGTACGCGTGCGCGGGCGGGTGGAGCGGTTTCGCGGGCAGATGGTCGCCGAGCTCGAGGACATCGAGCGCCTCCAGCCGGGCAGCTTCGATCCCGCGGAGTTCCTGCCCGCCGCCTACCGGTCCGTCGACGAGCTCGAGGGATTCCTCGAGCACCTCGCGCGCGAGATCCACGATCCATCCCTTCGCCACCCCGTCGAGCGCCTGCTGCTCGGCGGCTCGGTGGCGCAGGATTTCCGGCGCGCACCGTGCACCCGCGCCGGGCACCACGCGTACCTCGGCGGGCTGCTCGAGCACACGGTTTCCGTCGGCACCCTCGTCGGGGAGCTCTGCCAGCTCCACCCGCGCCTGGACTCCGACCTGCTGATGGCGGCCGCGCTCCTCCACGATGTGGGGAAGGCCCGCGAATTCGCGTATAGCGCGCGCTTCGAGCTGACCGACGAGGGCCGGATGCTCGGCCACCTCGCGATCGGTGGCCAGCTCATCGCGGAGGCCGCCGGCGACCTGCCGGCCGAGCGCCGGCTGCCGTTACTGAACTGCGTGCTGTCCCATCATGGCGCGGATGCGGGGCCACTCCGGGCCCGCGGCCCGGGCGGGCGCGGATTCGACTCGCCCGAGGCGCTCGCGCTCTATCGGCTGAACGCCCTCGACGCGTCCGTGAAGGGCGCTCTCGAGCACGGCGTCAGCGGCTCGATGGCCTGAGCGCGCGGCGCATGAGCCGCGCCGCGATCACCAGCGCGAGGACGGCGAACATGAGCTCCAGCGTCCGCCCGGAGACCGCATTGGAGATCGCGACGCCGCCGATCACCCCGGCCAGACCGAAGCACCCGAGCACGAGGCCGTCTCGCACCCGGACGTTCCCGTAGCCGTACTGCCGGTAGGCGCCGAGCATGGCGACGAACACGATCGCGAGCAGCGAGGTCGACTCAGCCTTCACCTGCGTCTGGTCGAGGAAGATGACGAGAGCGGGGACGAAGAGGACGCCACCTCCCACGCCCACGAGTCCCCCCAGCATCCCGCCCAGGAAGCCCAGCGCCGCCGCGGCCACGTACTCCATCAGAGGATGAACTCCACCGCCGTCGCGACCAGGAGGACCGCGAACAGGAGGGCCACCAGGCGCTCGGGAATCCGCTGCTGCACGGCCGCTCCCGCGACGACGCCGGCCAGCGCGGGGATGCCCACGATTGCCGCGTCGCCGGGATTGACATTTCCGTAGAGCGCCTGGGCGATCGCGCCGTACGCTCCGAGGATGACGATCGCAAGGAGGCTGGTGCCGGTGGCCTCGCGCTCGCCGTAGGCGAGCCAGAGGATCAGGAGCGGGACGATGATCGTTCCCCCGCCGACGCCGAACAGACCGCTGAACAGCCCGGCCGCGGTACCGATCACGAGCAGCTTCGGCAGGCGATCCCGCGTCACGGCGGCGATACTAGAGGCCGATGAGAGTGGCGAGGGGTGGCGAATGAGTGAGGCGACCGGGGCCGCATCGGAGCTGACCCGGCTCCTCGACCCGATCCGGGCCGACCCAGCGGCCGCGGCGCTCCTCTTCGACATCGACGGGACGCTGGCGGCGATCGTGCCGGATCCGGAGGACGCCGCCGTCCCCGCTGAGACGCGCGATGTCCTGCGAGAGTTGGCCGCGCGGTTTTCGCTGGTCGCCTGCGTGACCGGGCGGCGGGCGCTCGAGGCGCGCCGGATGGTCGGAGTCGAGGAGCTCACCTACTCCGGCAACCACGGGCTCGAGCTCCTGCGGCCCGGTGCCGCCGACCCGGAGCTGGATCCCGCGGTCGCGCGGGACGCTCGGCGCGCTCGTGAGTTCGTCCTCGAGCTCGACGCCGAGGATGTGAGCGCGGCCGGCCTGCGCCTCGAGAGCAAGGGGCCGATCCAGGCGCTCCACTGGCGGGGCGCCGCCGACGAGGCCGCCGCCGAGGGACACGCGAGGCGAATCGCAAGCTGGGCCGAGGCCGCCGGTCTCGTCCCTCACTGGGGCCGCAAGGTGCTCGAGATCAGGCCACACGGAGACATCGACAAGGGAACGGCCGTTGAGCGTCTGCTGGCCCAGAACGACACCAGCAGCGCCCTGTTCGGCGGGGACGACCGCGGCGACCTCGCGGCATTCGACACACTGGGACGCTTGCTCGAGGCCGGGAAGCTGGGGGAAGTCGTCCGCATCGGCGTGGTGTCAGACGAGGGTCCACCCGAGCTGGCCCAGCGCGCCGACGCGACGGTCGAGGGCACGGAGGGATTCCTCCGGGCGCTGAGGATCCTGGCCAGCCCCGCCCCGGCGCCGAGCGGCTGATGCTCTTCGTCGATCTCCTGCGCCTGACCGTGCTCCTGATCGGGGGCGCCGCTTCCATCCTCGGGCTCCTGACGGTGGTCGCGGCGAACCAGGATGCCGCCTACTCGACCGTCTACATCTCCGCCGCATGGTGGGTCATCGCGGCCATAGCGGGAATCGTGCTCGGGACCTCCGGGCGGGCCGCGCAGGGCATGTCCCGAGCGCTCGCCGGAGCTCGAACGTCAACGTCGCTGCCGACCGAGAGCGGTGCGCGCATCGCGTTCCAGCGACTGTGGCCGATCGGCGCATTCGCGATCGTCGCCGGGGGTCTCGCGTGGATCTGGCCCCCGGTCACCGGCGTCGGGGCGGGGTTCGCCATCCTCAACGCCCTGGCGTGGCGCGGCCGCGAGCGTGCGGTCACGGCGATCGAGGAGCGCGACGGCGTGCGTTTCTACGTCGAGCCCGGCTCCGCCTTCGCGCCCGTGAAGCTGATCAGGACACCCGGGCTGGGACGCGACCGCGTTCCCGCCGGTCATCCTCCGCCCCCGCCTCCCGCCACGAGCCAGGAGTGGAAGCCCTGAACGCGGCGCGGGCGCCGATCGCCGCCACCAGTCCGGCCACCCCGGTCAGCACGAGGGCAGCTCGCGGGTCGATGGTCTGGCTCAGCCACCCGGCGAGCGGGCCGCCGATCGGCGTCGATCCCAGGAAGACGATCGAGTAGAGCGCCATGACCCGACCCCGCATCGGCGGATCGGCCGCGAGCTGGAGGGAGGAGTTCACGCCGGCGGCAAAGGTCACACTCGCGGCCCCGAGCGGGATGAGCGCCACGATCTCCAGCGGGAAGGATGGCGCCACGGCGGCGAGCAGCGCCACCGAACCGAATCCGAATGCGGCCGCGACCAGGAGCCCAGGCCCGACGCGCCCGCGGGCACCCGCGGCGAGCGCTCCGGCGACCGAGCCCGCGCCCATCGCGACCGCAAGCGCGGTGTAGGTCGCGGCTCCGCCGTCGAAGCTGAACCGCGCTAGCAGGGGAAGGATGACCTGGAAGTTGTAGCCGAGCGTTCCGACGACGGCCATCATCGCCAGCGGGATCGCCAGCGCCGGCGTCTGCGCCACGTATCCGAGGGCCGCCCGCACCGCACCGCGTCCGCGCGTCGCGAGCGGGGCGGGCCGCAGCTCATCAGGATCCATCGACCGCAGCGCGACGATCATCGCGGCGAACGATGCGGCATTGATCAGGAAGCACGGAGCGACGCCGAGCGTCGCGATCACGAGCCCCGCACCGGCGGGGCCGACGATGCGCGCCGAGTGGATCAGCGCGTTGTTCAGGCTTACCGCATTGACGACCTTGTCCTCGCCAACCATCTCGATGGCGAAGCTTTGCCTCGTGGGGTTGTCGATCGCGTTGACCGAGCCGCGGGCGAAGACGAGCACCCAGACCATCCACGGCTCGACCGAGCCGGCGGCGGTGACGATCCACAGGGTCAGCGCGGGGAGCGCCATCAGGGTCTGCGTGACGATGAGGAGCGATCGCTTCGGAAACCGGTCCGCGAGCAGGCCGCCCAGCGTCCCGAAGAGAAGAAACGGCAGGAACTGGAGCGCCGAGGTCACCCCGACGGCTATCCCGCTGCCGGTGAGCGACAGGATCAGCCACATCTCGGCGACGATCTGCATCCAGTTGCCGCTGAGCGACACGAGCTGACCGGCGAAGTAGCGCCGGTAGTTCGGGACGGAGAGGGATGTGAAGGAGCGGTGGAGCGCGGCGCTCACCGGCGCTCGCCCTCCAGCAGGTCCTCGAGGATCTCCGCGGCGCGATCGAGCGTCGCGAGGTCCTGTTCGTCGAGGCTGCGCAGCCGGCGGGCCAGGTAAGCGTTCTTTCGGGTCCGAAGCCTGTTCATGAGCGTCCGGGCTTCCGCCGTGGCGCTGACCGTGAACGAGCGCCCGTCGGCGGGATCAGCGACCCGCTCCACGAGGCCGGCCTCCTCCAGCCGCGCGACGATGCGCGTCGCCGTGGGACGCTGGATGCGCTCGATCCGCGCGAGCTCACTCGGCGTGAGTGGCCCGTGCCGCTCGATCGTCGCGAGCGCCGCCGTCTGAGACGGGCCGAGATCCGAGGCCGCCTCCTGACGCAGCCGCCGTGCGGTCCTCGTGATCACGAGGCGGAGCTGCGCGGCGAGCCCACTCAAATCGCGCTCCAAAGCGCCCGTCTTCAATCTCGTTGCCATCACTAATTATCCTAGCGAACCACTTTCGCCCGCTTGCGCATGCGGGCGAATTCGCGCCAGGGACGCGTGTTCGCGACCTGGTCCGCGGTCAGCCAGGCACGACGGGCGGTCGCCAGGCCGTAGACGATGTTCCCGAGCGTGTCGGTGCCGTGGGCGTCGGTGTTGACGCAGATCATCACCCCGGCCTCTGCCGCGAGGCGCGCGTGGCGCTCCGAGAGGTCCCGGCGGTTCGGGTTCCCGTTGATCTCGAGCATCGTGCCCGTCCGTGCAGCCGCCTCGGCAACGCGCTCAACGTCCACGTCGTATGGATCCCGCCGGTTGATCAGCCGACCGGTCAGGTGACCGATGCAGTCGACGAGCGGGTTCTCGATCGCGGTGATCACCCGCTCGGTCATCGCTCGGCCGGAGATCTTGAACGAGGTGTGGACGCTCGCCATGACCCAGTCGAGCTCGCGCAGGAGGTCGTCCTCGTAGTCCAGGGAGCCGTCGGGCATGATGTTCACCTCCGACCCCGCGAGCAGCCGGAATCCCTGCACCCCGGAGTTGAGGTGGCGGACCTCACCGATGCGCTCCTCCAGGCGCTCCGGTGTGACGTGGTCGCCGAACCCGTGGCTCGCCGAGTGGTCCGTCACCGCCAGGTACGCGTAGCCCCGGCTCCGCGCCGCCTCCGCCATCTGTTCGAGCGTGTTGCGACCGTCGGAGATCGTCGTGTGGGAGTGCAGGTCCCCGCGAATGTCTTCCAGCGCGACGAGCTTCGGGAGCTTCCCGTCCGCGGCGGCGCGGATCTCTCCGTTCGCCTCGCGAAGCTCGGGCTCGATGTACTCGAGCCCGAGCCGGCCGTACACCTCTTCCTCGGTCGCGTACCGCGCGACCTCACCGGACTCGGAGTCGGTGATGCCGTGCTCCGAAACCGACAGGCCCATCCCCACCGCCCGCTCGCGAAGCTCGACGTTGTGCTCGGCCGACCCCGTGAAGTGCTGCAGGAGGTTGCCATAGGCGTCCGGGGCGACGATCCGCAGGTCGACCGCGATGCCGTTGTGGGTGGTGATCCGGGCGCCGCTCTTGTGCGCCGAGCCCTTCGCGGCCGCGAGCGGATCGTCCAGCAGGGCCGCCGACAATTCGAGCGGGCGGCTCGCGGTCGCGATGATGTCGATGTCGTGGCAGGTCTCCGCCCGGCGCCGCGCCGAGCCCGCCACCTCCACCGCATCGCTAGCGGGATGCTCGCGCAGCGCCGTCGCGATGCGCTCGGCGACCGGTAGGACCTCCGAGAGGAGCAACCGCTCGCTCCGCCCCTCGTCCTCGAACTTGCCGAGAGCGGCGAGCACGTTTTCCTCGACCTTCGGACCCAACCCCTTCAGTCCCCGGATCCGCTCCGCCTCGGCAGCGGCGCGTAGGTCGTCGAGGTTCGAGACGTCCAGTTCGTCGTACAGGCGGCGGGCGGTCTTGGCGCCGACGCCCGGGACGCGCGTGACCTCTACGAGCGAGGCCGGGAGCTTGCGCTTCAGTTTGGCCGCCGACGGAATCTCGCCGGTCTCGAGCAGGGTCACGATCTTGTCCTCGAGCGTCTTCCCGATGCCGGGAAGCTCGGTCGCGCGCCGCGCCCGCGCCAGCTCGGCCACCGAGACCGGGCTCTGGCGGATAACCCGTGCGGCCTCACGGTAGGCGAGCACGCGGTACCGGATCGCTCCGTCGAGCTCATACAGCGTCGCGAGCTCGCTCAGGGCGTCGGCGATCTCGGCGTTGCGCATGACCTCAAACCTATTGCGAGGGACCCGAATAGCATCGAGCCGTGCCGGAGAACCCGCGCGTGTGGCTTGTCATCCCCACGTACAACGAGTCGGCGAACGTGGAGGCGATCGTCGAGTCCGCGCGCGAGGTGCTGCCGCCGTCTCGGCGGGTCCTGGTCGTGGACGACGACTCTCCCGACGGGACGGGCAGGATCGCTGATCGGCTCGCGGAGACTCACGAGGACGTGGCGGTCATGCATCGCGGACCCAAGCAGGGCCTGGGCCCGGCCTACGTTGCGGGATTCAGGGAGGCCCTTTCCGGCGATGCGGAATTCGTCGCCCAGATGGACGCCGATTTTTCCCACGACCCGCAGGACCTTCCGCGTCTGCTGGCGGCGGCCGAGGAGGCCGACCTGGTGCTCGGATCGCGCTACGTCGACGGCGGCGGCGTAATGGACTGGGGTCCGGCGCGACGAGCGGTGAGCCGCTGGGGGAGTGCATATGCCAGGACGGCGCTCGGCATCGACGTCCACGATCTGACCGGCGGCTTCAAGGTCTTTCGCCGCAACGTGCTGGAGTCGATCGATCTCGATTCGCTGGCGTCACTCGGCTACGCGTTCCAGGTCGAGACGACGTTCCGTGCAATCCGGGGCGGGTTCCGGGTCGTCGAGGTTCCCATCGTCTTCCGCGACCGCCGGGTGGGTGCCTCGAAGATGACCGGCGGGATCGTCCTCGAGGCCGCCTGGCGCGTGCCCGCGATGCGGCTGCGGGGCCGCTGAACCTGCTCCCGCGTGCGGCGATCGACGTATGCTTGCGCCGCCATGGGTCCTCGCCGGCACCTACTATATTTTGTATAGCAATGGACGGCCCTGAAGGGGCTTCGAAGCGTGATGACCGACGATCGATCAGGAGACAGAGGGTGACCGGGAAGCTCCCCGACGTGACCGATGAAACCTTCCAGTCCAAGGTGCTCGAGTCGGAGCGCCCCGTACTGGTCGACTTCTGGGCCCCGTGGTGCGGCCCGTGCCGGGTCGTTCATCCGATCCTCGAGGAGATGGCCGCCGAGCGCGACGACCTGCACGTCGTCAGCCTGAACACCGATGAGAACCAGGAGACGGCCGCGAAGTACGAGGTGCTCTCGATCCCGACGCTGATCCTGTTCAAGGACGGTGCCGAGGCCAAGCGCGTCATCGGCGCGATGCCGAAGCGGCGTCTCGAGTCCGAGCTCCAGCCGGCGCTCGCGTAGCAGCGCCCTGAGGGCCGTTCAGGCGAGCCGCTCCAGCGCGGGCGGGAGCTCCGCGAGGGAGTCGAGCACCAGATCGGCGTGCTCGATGGCGTCCGGTGCCGGCGGGAAGTCTGGTCGTGGGACCGCCGCGACGAGCATTGCCGCGGCGCTCGCCGCGCGGATGCCATTGGTCGAGTCCTCCACCGCGGCGCACCTGGGGGGTTCGACCTCGAGCCTGCGCGCGGCCTCGAGGTAGACGTCCGGGGCGGGCTTGCCGCGGCGCACCTCCTCCGACGACACGCTGGTCCGAAAGCACGGCCCGAGCGCGGTCAGCTCGAGCACCAAATCGATGACCGGCCGGTTTGAGGACGACGCGAGCCCGAGCGGCCAGCGCTGGGCCAGCATGCGCACGGTTTCGACGGCGTCAGGGAGCAGCGGCAGGGCTCGCCGGTAGCGCTCGGCGATGCGCTCGACGACGAGCGCGGAGATCTCTTCCGGCGCCATCCGAACGCCGAGGCTCTCGTGCATGTAGCGAGACCATTCGAGCGAGCTCATGCCCATCATCTCCTGCTGGGCGCGCTCGTGCCAGCGCCCCCCGCGCTCGCGCGTCACCTGCTCGCGAATCGAGTCCCACACCGCTTCGGAGTCGATCAGCACCCCGTCGAGATCGAAGACGATCGCGGCGATCACGGGCCCGTGCGGAACAGGACGGCGGCGCGCTCGCTCAGCACCTGATTGTCCGCGAGGTCACGCAACCTCACGCGTCGTGGCCCATCCGCGGCATAGCGCCAGAGGATGAAGGTCGGGGCGAGTCTCTGCTGGTCGGTCAGGCGAAACGGCCCCCGGGGGCGCTGCACCTGGTAGTTAGTGCTGAGGACCGGGATCACGGTTGTCCGCAGGTGGCTCGGCCCACCCTCGCTCAGCCTGTCGGCCCCGAGGTAGTACGAGATCGGCTGGTCGCCGTTGCGCGGGACGACGTAGGCTCGGGCGCCCGGCGCGGACGCCTCGATCGCCTCCGCCGCCCCCCGCCAGTCCGGGCGCTGCATCTGGGCGCTGACATTGATCGCCGCGGTGACGACAGCGAACAGCGCGCACAGGGCCCCGGCGCCGCCGATCCCGAGGAATCCGCTCCGCGGATTACCGAACCCGACCGCGAGCAGGATCAGGAGCGGAACCAGGGCGCCGATCAGGTTCCGCGGGTTGATGAAGTCGATTCCCACGACGGCCAGGAGCAGCGGCAGTACGACCGCGCCGCCGCCGACCGCGCCCGCGACCACCGCTGCATATCGGTCGCGTTGCCCGCCTCGCCGGACCACCAGGCCGATCGCAAGGCCGGCGAAAAGCGCGCCGCCCAGCAGGGCGCCCAGCTGGAGGGCATCCACCACGTGACTGCCGGCGAATGGCGACGGCTCCTCACCCGCCACGAAGTTCAGGCACAGCTCCCCCACCCGGGAGACAAGCGGGGTGTCGGTGAAGCCGTTGCGCCGGCCGGTGCCCTCCTGCGCCACCGCCAGCGGAATGAGCGCGAGGCCGGCCGCGACGACGGCGCCCACGGCGACGGCCGCCCGGCGGCGCCCGCTCCGACGGGCGAGGAGCCAGATCGCCTCCGGGGCGATGAGGAAGGCGGCGAAGTAATGCGAGCAGACGGCGAGCGCCGACGCCAACGCCCACAGGCTCAGCGAGCGAGCGCTCGAGTCGTTGAGGGACCGCGCGAAGTAGTAGAGCGCGGCAGTCGCGAAGAGGACCATCAGCGCGTAGGAGCGCGCCTCCTGCGAGTACCAGACCAGGTAGGGGTTCAGTGCGACCAGCGCGGCGGCGATCAGGGCCGCGCCGCTGCGGCGGGTGAGGGCGGCGGCGGCCAGGTACGTCAGCGGAATGGTCAGCGTTCCAAAGAGCGCGGAGAGCGAGCGCAGGCCGACCTCCCCCGTCCCGAAGGGCCGTGACCAGAGCCACGCGAGGACGTAGTAGAGCGGTGGGCTGCGCTCACTGTGTGCGACCTCGCTGAGGGTCGAGAACAGGCTGGGGTGCAGGACCCCTGCCGCGGTCACGACCTCGTCGTGGTCGTAGCTCTGGACCCCTAAGGTGGCGAATCGGACTATCGCCCCGGCCGCGGTGATCGCGACCAGCGCATAGAGCCAGCGGCGGCTCATGGAACGGAAGAAGATATCCCGATCGCGAACGCTCGCCACGGGGCCCATCGTGGCGATCGTGGTGGCGGCGCTCGCCATCGGATGCGGATCCGGGACGGGCCCACAGCCGCAACCGGGTTCACGCGCGGCGAATGTCCTCGTCCTGATGACGGACGATCAGACGAACGCGGATCTGCGCGTCATGCCGAGGACGCGCCGCCTGCTCGAGTCCAAGGGAACGGCCTTCACGCACCTCTACACCTCCTATCCGCTCTGCTGCCCGTCCCGGACCACGTTTCTCACCGGGCAGTACGCGCACAACACCGGGGTGCAGGGGAACTTTCCCGACACGGACGGCGGCGGGTACCTCAACCTCCGGGACCCGGGCCGCACGCTGCCGGTGTGGCTCAGATCAGCGGGGCTCGACACCGCGGTGGTGGGCAAGTGGCCGGAGTTCCCCCCGCCGGGGGTACCACCGGGGTGGACCGACTGGTGGACGACCACCGAGTCCACGATCGCGCATTACTACGACTATTCGCTCAACTGGACGGGCGGCGGCATCCGGAGCTTTGGCTCGGATGCGAGCGATTACAACACCACGGTCCTGACGAGGCTCGCGAAGCGCCTCGTCGAACGCAGCGCGCGCCGTCACCACCGATTCTTCGTCTGGGTCTCCTACACCGCGCCCCACTTCGGATTCGGTCGCGACGACGCAGCGAGCAGGCGCTGCGGTGGCGTTCCCGAGCCGGGGAAGGCCGCCGGACAGACCGCGGTGCCGGCGCCCGCCGACGCCTCCGCCTTCGACCATGCGCCGCTGCCTCGATCGCCCTCGTTCGACGAGGCGGACGTTCGCGACAAGCCGCCGTTCCTGCGACGGCCGCGCCTCGACCACGGCGACCTTCGGGAGATCCGCACCGACTACGGCTGCCGCCTCGCCTCGCTGCTCGCCGTCGACCGGAGCGTGGCGACGCTCGTCGCCGCCCTGCGCCGAACCGGGGAGCTCGACCGCACCCTGGTCCTCTTCACCTCGGACAACGGCTTTCTTCTCGGGCAACACCGCGAGGCCGCCGGCAAGAATCTTCCCTATGAGGAGGCGATCCGGGTCCCGCTCCTGATGCGCGGGCCCGGGATCCCGGGTGGCGACTCGGTCTCGACGCCGGTGGCGAACGTCGACCTGGCACCGACGATCCTCGATGCCGTCGGCGCGAGCGAGCCGTCGAGCGAGCGGCGACCGGTCGATGGGCGATCCCTCCTGCCGCTCACGACCGGCGAGCGCGATCCCGATCGTGCAGTCCTGATCGAGGGGCGCGACGACGCCGCCCCGCGCGGGCCGTCCGGCGCGTTCGAGTCGCTCTCGTACGACGGGGTTCGCACCTCGCACTACCTCTACGTGGAGTGGCACCGCGCGGTCAGGTCCTCCTCGGCCGCCGCCGCCGCCACGCCGCTGGGAGCGGGCCCCGTCGTCGGAAGGGAGCTCTACGACACGGAGCGCGATCCGTACGAACTCATCAACCGGGTCAATGCGGATGCCTACCGGCCCGCCCGTCGCAAGCTCGCAGTGGTACTCGCGCGCCTTGAGCCATGCGCCGGCTCACGTTGCCTGGAGAGCGTGTCGATCCCGGCTCCGACCGGGTCCAAACGCTTCAGCACCGGCTAGCCGGGCCGGCGGAGTGCCGCCAGCTATCGCGTCGGCTCGAGCGAGATGCGCAGATCGCGGCCCTCGATCCGCGTGGTCGGCCGTGAGCCGTCTCCGCCGTAGCTCACCGCGGTGGCGAGCGTCTCGCCCGCGACGTAGGCCTCGTGTGCCCGGGCGGCGTCCAGCAGCTCGCGGTCCCCGCCGAGGACGAGCTCGATCCGGTCCGTCACCTCGAGGCCGGCGTCGCGGCGAGCGTTTTGTACCGCGTGCACGATCTCGCGCGCGAGGCCCTCGCGGAGCAGCTCGTCGTCGAGCTCCAGCGAGAGCGCGACGGCGCGCCCCGCCTGCGCCTCGACGCGATAGCCGTCGAGCGGCTTCATCACGAGGCTGACGTCCTCGGGCTGGACCTCGTGCTCGGTGCCGTCGACGTTGATGCCGATCCTGCGCCCCCCCGCGATCGCGTCGGCGACCGAGGACGGGTCAAGCGACTCGACCGCGGCGGCGGCCTTCGGCATCAGCTTGCCGAACCGCGGACCGAGCGAGCGGTAGTTCGGCTTTACGTCGTAGGAGACGAGCTCCGCCTCCTCCGAAACGAACTCGAGCTCCTTGACGTTCAACTCGCTCAGCACGAGGTCCTGGAGGCGCTCGATCTCCTCGCGCTCGGTACCGCGGGCGACGATCACCGCCTTGCGGAGCGGTTGGCGGACCTTGACTCGAGCCGCCGCCCTGGCGGACCGGCCCAGCTCGACCGCGCGGAGCGCCGCCTCCACGCCGGCCTCGAGCTCGGGATCGACGAGCTCCTCCTCAGGCTCGGGGTAATCGACGAGGTGCACGGAGTCATGGCCCAGGTCGAACCTCTCCTCCTCGCCCGCGACGAGGTTGGTGTAGATCTCGTCCGCGAGGTAGGGGACGAAGGGTGCGAGCAGCGATGCCACCGTGAGCAGGCAGTGACGAAGCGTGGCGAAGGCGGAGCGGTCGCCCTCCCAGAAGCGCCGCCGCGACAGGCGCACGTACCAGTTGGAGAGCTCCTCGACGTATTCGGCGATCGCCCGGCCGGCGGTTGTGCAGTCGAACTCCTCCATGCACTCGATCACCTCGACCACGACGGCCTGAAGGCGCGACAGCGCCCACCGGTCCAGATCCTGCCGGCTCGCGGCGGCGGGCTCGTCGAAGTCGGAGGGCCCGAGGTCCTCCGCGTTCGCGTAGAGCACCCAGAACGAGTACGTGTTCCAGAGGGTGGTGAAGAAGCGGTAGACGGTGTCGCCGAGGGTCTCGGTGGAGAAGCGGTACCCCGCCCACGGCTGCTGCGCTGTGAAGTAGTACCAGCGGAACGCATCGGCGCCGTGGCGCTCGATCACCTCCCAGGGATCGACCACGTTTCCCCGGCTCTTGGACATCTTCTGCCCCTCGGGATCGAGGATCAGCCCGAAGGCAACGCAGTTGCGATAGCTCGTCTGATCGAACAGCAGCACCGATATCGCGAGCAGCGAGTAGAACCAGCCCCGCGTCTGGTCAATGCCCTCGCTGATGAAGTCGGCCGGGAAGCGGTCCTGGAAGGTGTCCTCGCCCTCGAACGGGTAATGCCACTGGGCGAAGGACATCGAGCCGGAGTCGTACCAGGCGTCGATCGTCTCCACGACCCGCCGCATCTGCCCACCGCAGGCCTCGCAGCGGAGCTTCACCTCGTCGATATAGGGTCGGTGGAGGTCGTCCGGGACCTCGCCGTCGCGCTCGCGAAGGTCGTCGATCGATCCCGCGCAGAACCGCTCGTCGCAACCCTCCGAGGTGCACTCCCAGATCGGCAGCGGCGTGCCCCAGTAGCGCTCCCGTGAGAGCGCCCAGTCCTGGTTGCCCTCGAGCCACTTACCGAAGCGCCCGTGCTTGATGTGCTCCGGGTGCCAGCCGATCCTCTCGTTCTCGGCCAGCATCCGGTCGCGCACCTCCGTCGTGCGGATGTACCAACTCGACTTCGCGTAATACAGAAGCGGCGTTCCGCATCGCCAGCAGTGGGGATAGGCGTGCTCGTAGGTCTCCGCTCGTAGGAGCCGCCCCCGCGCCCGCAGGGCTTCGATGATGTCGTGATCCGCCTCCTTCACGTTGCGCCCCGCGAAGTCAACGATGCGTTCGTCGAAGGTCCCGTTCGGCAGGACCGGATTCTGGAGGGTGATCCCGTACCTCTCCCCCAGGCGGAAATCGTCCTCGCCGAAGGCGATCGCCGTGTGTACGAGTCCCGTTCCCTCGTCGGTGGACACGAAATCGGCCTCGAGCACGGTGTGTCCACGAGGGCCGTAGTCGGTGATGAAGTCGAACGGCGGCTCATAGGCCGTCCCCGCGAGCGCGTTGCCGGGGAAGGTCGCGACGACCTCCGCGTCATCGCCGAAGACCCGCTCGACGAGTGAGGAGGCCACCACGAACACCTCCTCGGATCCGGCGGGCCTCACGCGCGCGTACTCGATGTCGGGCCCGACCGCGACCGCGGCGTTGGAGATCAGGGTCCATGGAGTGGTCGTCCACACGACGAGCACATCACCCTCCTCGAGCGGCGTCTCCGGGATCTCGTCGCTCGGCGTCGGCTCGCGAATCGGCAGCTTCACGTAGACCGACGGGTCGATGACGTCCCTGTAGCTGCCCTCGTACGTCACCTCGTGCGACGAAAGCGCTGTCTCGCAGCGCGGGCAGTAAGGGACGACCTTGTGGCTCCGGTAGAGGCGTCCGTCGTCCCAGATCCTCCGAAGCGACCACCAGACCGACTCGATGTAGGAGTTCTCGAGCGTTACGTATGCATCGTCCAGATCGATCCAGAAGCCGATCCGCTCGGTCAGGCGCCTCCAGTCGTCGACGTAGCGGAACACCGACTCGCGACACCGCCGGTTGAACTCGTCGATGCCATACGCCTCGATCTCCGCCTTGGAGGAGATGCCGAGCTCTCTCTCGATCTCCAGCTCGACGGGCAGTCCGTGGCAGTCCCAACCGGCCTTTCGCGGCACGCGGTAGCCGCGCATCGTGCGGTAGCGGGGGTAGATGTCCTTGAGCACCCGCGACAGCACGTGGTGGGAGCCTGGGCGACCGTTGGCGGTCGGCGGGCCCTCGTAGAAACTCCACACCTCGGCGCCCTCGCGCTGTGCGACGGACCGGTGGAAGACGTCGCGCTCGCGCCAGCGCTCGAGGATCCGCTCCTCGAGCTCGGGTAGCGGTTGCCTGGGGTCGACGGGACGGAAGGCCATCGGGCGCCTGATTGTGACAACCGCCGGTGGCTCGACCCTCCCGGCGCGTCGGTTCAGCGGCCCCCCACCACGTCGAGCGGTGCGTTTTCCGCGCTGGGCGCGGGAAATGCACCTTTCGGAAGGGCTCTCCCTAGCATGGCCCTGGTGTTCCGATCGGTCTCGACTCTCGCCGCGGTGGTTCTCGCGGGGGCGCTCGTGGCGGGTTGCGGCTCGAAGGGACCGACCGCGGCGCCCGTGGCCTGTGCCGGGACCGCTCACGACTATCTCAACGCCCTTCAGGCCGCGCCCGGCACCGTCCGGCTCGAGGGCGAGACGGCCATCAGCGACTGCTTCACCGGCGAGGAGGATCCCAACGTCGCCCACGCGGTGATCGGGGCGGTGTCGCGCCTGAACGCGCAAGCCCGTCGCGACCCGGCTGGTCCGGCGACGGTCCGCCTCGGATACCTGGCCGGCGCGGTCCACAGCGGCACCGCGCACGTCCCGAGCGACGCCGATCTCGTGCGGCGCGTCGACACGGCGGCCCGGTATGTGCCGGGCGGCGGTTCGATGGGTGCTGCCTTCGAGCGGGCTTTCGGGAAGGGATACGCTGCGGGTGAGGCCACCGGATAGCGATAACGGAGAATCCATGGAAACGGCACCCGCCAGTCGCGGAGCTGAAGCTCCGCGCCTTCAGACGCCGGCGGCAACCGATGGTGAACGCGAGCAGCTCTGGGGGGCCGAGACGATGAAGGCGGTTGAGAACTTCCAGGTCTCTGGGCAGCCGGTCCCCGCGCCGGTCGTGCACTGGCTGGGCCGGATCAAGGCGGCGGCGGCGCGCGTGAACGCCGAGCTCGGTCTCCTCGACGCGGACATCGCCGAGCGAATCGCCGCCGCCGGCGAGGCGATCGCCGGCGGCCAGCACGACGACCAGTTCCCGGTGGACGTCTTCCAGACCGGCTCCGGGACCTCCTCGAACATGAACGCCAACGAGGTGATCGCGAACCTCGCCGCGGAGGAGGTCCATCCGAACGACCACGTGAACATGGGCCAGTCCTCGAACGACGTCTTCCCGTCCGCGGTGCACCTCGCCGCGCTGGACGAGGTGACGCGCGACCTGCTGCCCGCTATGGATGAGCTCGCCTCGGCGCTCGAGCGCAAGGCCGAGGAGTTCGCCGACGTCGTCAAGTCGGGCCGAACGCACCTGATGGACGCGGTGCCGGTCACGCTCGGGCAGGAGTTCGGGGGCTACGCGGCGCAGATCCGGCTGGGGACCGAGCGGGTGCGCTCCACGCTGCCCCGCGTCGGCCAGATCCCACTCGGTGGCACCGCGACCGGCACCGGCCTGAACACCCATTCGGAGTTCGCGCAGCGTGTGCGGGCGAAGCTGAGCGAGGCGAGCGGCCTCGAGATCTCCGAGCCCGCCGATAGCTTCGAGGCCCAGGGAAACCGGGACGCGCTGGTGGAGCTCTCAGGGGTACTCAAGGTGGTGGCGGTCTCGCTGAACAAGATCGCCAACGACATCGCCCTGATGGGCTCCGGTCCCCGCGCCGGACTGGCCGAGATCCGGCTGCCCGCGCTTCAGAAGGGCTCCTCGATCATGCCGGGCAAGGTCAACCCCGTCATGTGCGAGGTGGCGATCCAGGTCGCCGACCAGGTCGTCGGCAACGATGCGGCGATCACGATGGCGGGCTCGCAGGGGCAGTTCGAGCTGAACGTCAGGGTCCCGCTGATCGCGCGCAACCTGCTGGACTCGGTCGGGCTCCTGGCAGCGGCCTGCCGGCTCCTCGACACCAAATGCGTGCGCGGGATCGAGGCCGACGAGGAGATGACCAGCCGGCACGCCGAGGCGACGCTCGCGACCGCGACGGCGCTGAATCCGCACATCGGCTACGACCGGGCGACGGAGATCGTCAAGGCGGCCCACGAATCCGGCCGCCCGCTTCGCGAGGTCGCGCGGGAGATGGGCGTGGACGAGGAGATTCTCGATCAGGCGCTCGATCACCGACGGATGGCGCGCCCGCACGACTGAGCCCCGCCGCGGGCCGGTCCGCGTGTAACGAATCGGCCCGTCGGTCGACCAATTTGCAGCTGCCATCATTGACTGCGACGCTCATTGGAAGGAGCCACATGACCACCGATACCGGCACGAGGACCCAGACCGAGAAGGCAACGTTCGGCGCCGGCTGCTTCTGGCAGGTGGAGGAGAAGTTTCGACAGCTGGACGGCGTCATCGATACCGCCGTCGGGTACGAGGGCGGCCATGTCGAGAACCCCACTTACGAGCAGGTCTGCGGCGGCACCAGCGGGCACGTCGAGGTCTGCCAGGTCACCTTCGACCCGGCGAAGATCAGCTACGAGCAGCTGGTCGAGAAGTACTTCGAGATCCACGACCCGACGCAGCTCAATCGCCAGGGTCCGGACATCGGCTGGCAGTACCGTTCGGTCATCTTCGCCCACGGCGACGAGCAGGCGCAGATCGCGAGGCGCGTGATCGAGCGCACGCAGCCGCGGTTCCGCGATCCCATCGTCACCGAGATCGAGTCAGCGCAGCCGTTCTGGCGCGCCGAGGAGTATCACCAGTGCTACCTCGATAAGCGCTCCTCGAGCGGCCTGTTGGGAACGTTGCTCGGTCGCTAGCGGACGGGCGCTCGCTCTTCGACGCTCTCGCCACCCGCGGTGGGGTGCCGCGCTCGACCGATCCATCGGCGTAGCCGCCGATATGATGCTCGGCGCCCGACGTCCGGGCGCGACATGAACGATCACGAGCGAGGCTCAGACTCGACCACGGACACGGACCAAGCGGCGCTCGACCGTGCCTCGAAGGCGAAGCCCAAGGACGTCTCGCCGCGTGAGCACGGGCGGGAGAGCGAGCACCCCGCCGGACGAGTAGCTGCCCATTCGGATCACGGTGGGGAGACCAGAGGCGCGAGGCGAAAGCCGGGGGGGAAGGGGTAGCCGCCGCCGTGCTCCAATTCACGAACGCGTACGGCTCGACGGTGTGGGTGATGGTCGAATGGCACAACCCGGGGTGCTCCGACGGCAGCGACTGGGAGAAGAAGGGCTGGTGGCAGATCGAGCCGGGTGCATCGAAGGTTCCGTTCGGCGGCGATCTCTCTCAAACGAACCAGACCTGGTACTTCTACGCCCACGCTTCCGACGGCAGCGAGTGGGCCGGCGACTTCCAGGAGACGGTCCCTCCGACGGCGTTCGACTGGTGCTCCGACACCTCGAACACCGAGTCGCGGACCATCGGCATGCGCGAGCTCGACCTCCCTCAGGGTGAGAGCGACCACACGATCAGGCTCACCGGCGGGAGTGGCGGCGGCGGCACCCCGATCGACGACGGCTGACGCACCACCTGCGTACCACCGCTGCGGCCTCGCGTCGGCGCCCCTGTGGCGCGAACGTTCGCTCGGAAGTAGGCTGACGCGCCACGGGATCCATGGCGATCGACCTGGCCATCGAAATCGAGAACGTCCCGGGGGCCCTGGCGCGCGTGGCGGCTGCAATCAGCGATGCCGGCGTGAATATCGCAGCCGCGACGTGCGTGGGACCGGGCGAGCAGGCCGAGCTTCACATCCTGGTCCCGCGTGCCGGGGCCGCAAGGCATGCGCTGGCGATTTCACATGTCGGAGTCACCAGGGAGCGCGAGGTAGTCGTGGTCGATGTCCAGGATCGCCCCGGCGTGCTGGCGGACCTCACCCGCAAGATCGCTCGCGCCGGCGTGAACCTCGACCTGGTCTATGTCGCGACCGGCAATCGAGTTGTGTTCGGGGCGCCCGACCTCGATGCGCTGAACGCCGCGATCGACGCCGCGAACTGACGCAGCCGCTCTCGCGCGAAGCTAGCCGAGCTCGAGGGTCGTGACTCCGAAGACGCTGGAGCGCTCATACTCGGGCGCCCGCCCCCGATACATGCGCGAGGTCCTGAACCCCCGGACGAGATCTCGATCCTCCGCCAGGCGGATCGCCGCGGGATTGGTCTCCGGCGCGTCGATCCACCACGGGTCGCTCGGTTCCAGCTCGCTCACGAGGCCGTCGAGCAGGCTCTCGGCGCCGCGTCGGTCGCGTGCGAAGAGCGGCCCGACCTTGTAGCCCTCGCGACACCGGCGCCGGACGCCATAGCCGATGACCCGGTCCCCCGACCGCAGGGCCAGCGCTCGTCCCTCGGGCTGTGTGGTCCAGAGGCGAAGGAACCGCTCGCGCCGCGCGGGAAAGCCGCAAGCGTCCATGTGGAGCACTCCCGACCACGGGACGTCCTTGAGCGGACAGACGTCAGCGTCGGGGGCGCGCTGCGGGCCGCGTCCCGCGAACCGGTAAGTGTGGCCTTCAGCGCGATAGCCCCAGCGCTCGTAGTGGCCGACCTGAGCGTCGACCGCGTCGAGCCCGGCGACGATTTTCCCCAGGCGCGCGTGCCCCGCTCGCCAGATGCTCATGCCGAGCCCGGAGCCGCGATGGTCGCCCCGCACGAGGTAGAGGCCAACGAACGCGAAGCGCCCGTCGTAGCGCGGACATGCGATCGCCGCGACCGGCTCACCGTTCATCAGGCCGATAAGGAGACCCCCCGGATCGACGGCAGCGAACGCGGCCGCGTCGTGGACGCCGGGGTTCCAGCCCTCAACCGCGGCCCAGTCGAGAACGACCTCGAGGTCGCCTCCTGCCATCGCCCGGATCTCCACCGATGCCGATGATGCCCGATCGACTAGGGCGGCCCATAGTCGAGAGTGGACTTTGTGTGCTGTGAGGACACAAACTCCACCCTCGATTGGTGCGGCCCCCAGAGCACTGACCGCCCCGGGGCTAATCCCGGGACGGCCAGCCTCTGAAATCAGTCAGTCGGTCAGGTGGAGGCGTGGAACTGGCGCGGCCCGCCGTGGCAGTTCTCTGTTGGTCCGAAGAAATCGATGCCCGTGAGCGTGACCTCCAGCGTGCCGTCGGCCTTGTTCTTGTTGGTCCTCCGGAACGTGCCCTGGAAATGCGTGGTCCCGTCGTTGTAGTTCCAGTGCCTTTGGACGACTGGCTTATCGATGGAGATCGGGTTGAACGTCCGGATCTCCTGGCTACCGGTCTTGGTGCACTGCACGTTGAAACGGCGGACCGACAGGTTGATGACCCGGGTGTTCTTCCCGTTCACTCGTTTGACGTTGAAGGTGATCGAGGCGTTCGAGTCGTTGGGGAACGATCCGGTGAAGGTGACGACGGCGCCGAAGGCGACGCTCGGCACCAGCAGGGCGATGATCAGCCCCACGGGGAGCAGGAGTCGCTTCTTCATGGTGCATCCCTCCCTTTCTGGGTGCGAGTGACAGCTACGCGCCGATCCTACGTCCGCCCAGGTCCCCGTGTCAATGCTGCCGGCCTGGATTTGTACAAGGCGTCCAATAGGTCGAAACGCAGGGGCCTGCCCGCAGAGGCGATCTGCCGCACGCTGGGGCCCAGTCGCACTGGCGCTGGAGCGGCTACTCCACGAAGCAGTAGGAGTCGCTCGACGCGTCCCCGCCCTGGAGGCGGGTCTGGTGGACTCGCAGACCGCGGAAGTCGTCGCCCTCCGGGAAGAACCGCGGATCCACGGTCATGCCGCCGGTTTCGGTGTCCGCGTCCACACGAGTCATCCAGGCCCCCACGCCGTCGGGATAGAAGATGTCGTCCCACGACGCGTAGAGGGAGTTGGTGAAGTAGACCCGGCGGCCATCCCGGCTGATCTCGACCATCTGGGGCCCGCCCGCCAGCCTCATCTCGGGGTTGGCCGGGTGCGGGGCGCGGTCAACCACGCCGCCCAGGCGCACCGACCCGGTCTCCTTCGGGTTGTGCGGATCGCTCACGTCGTATTGCTTGAGCTCCCCGGTCCCCCAGCAGGAGACGTACAACCAGCGGTCGTCGACCGACAGGTCGATGTCGCTCACCAGCGGGGGAACGGCGCCGAATGGCTGCAGCGCGGGCGGCAGGTCGGAGGCCTCGGCGGGCTCGGCGGGGATCGTGATCACCTTCTCGGCCGCCCACTGGTCTCCGTCTTGGTGCCACAACCAAACCGAGGCGGACAGATCCTCGACGCTGATCACGACGCCGACGAAGCCCCAGAGCCGCTGCGGATTGTGCGCGGGCCGCAGCTCGAGCACCATCTGATGCTCGTCGCCGAGATCGATCCGCTGCATCAACCTGCCCTCGGAGAGGCTCCAGAAGTCGAGGTGGTGGCCGAACCGCTTGCCGAGCAGATCCTCCGGGTTCAGGCCGTCCTCGATCATGTCCGGGGTCGCCCACTCGGAGGTGATCGCGACGTCGTCATTCAGATGCCACCACACGTCGTAGGCGAAGTGCTGGTCGCCGCGATCCTTCTCCCAGGCTCCGATGACCTCGAACGTGTCGTGGTCGATCAGCGCGACGCCTCCCGGTCCGCCGCCGCCGTTGGCGCTGCCGAGGTTCGACATGAAGATGCCGCCGGGCCCGCAATGCACCGTGTGTGGGCGGGAGTACCCGGCCTTGGCGGCGAGCTCCTCGGGCTCGATGGTGCGCACGACCTGTGGCTGCCGCGGGTCGGGCTTGGTGTCGAGCACATAGGTGCGCGACGATCGGATCCCCGGCACGACCAGGTAGCGGCGCTCGAGCGAGCCGTTGTGCCCTTCGTGGCAGAGCGCGCTGGAGCAGGCGTTCCACCCGAAGTGGTGGAGCTCGTTCCCCGCGGTCGGCAGCTCGGTCCAGCCGACCACCTCGCCGTATGTGGACGAGCCGGAGTCGCAGTCGATGACGGCCATGGCGTCACGCTGCTCGCGGGCCGGGTCAAAGGCGGCGACGTACGCGAGTTGCTCGGGCGGCGCGGCGATGGCGGCCGTCGGCGACCGATAGAACGTGGGATCCTCTACCTCGGGCACGGCGTGCTCCTCTCGTCGGGTGCTATGGGACCGATGATCGCGACCCGCAGCCTCACGATGCGGGGGGCGTCGGGGAAGCGGAACGCGGTCTCGACGCGACCTCCTTCAGCGAGGCTGCGCGGCGACGCGCGCGGCGGAGACGCGCCACGGCACGCCCACACAGGACGGTCGCAAACGGCGCGACGCCGAGCGCTGTTTCCTCGACCGGAATTCCGAAGATATGGGCGAGCGGGAACGTGCGGCCAGCCTAACCCGGTGTACCCCCGCGGCGCAAGGCCTGCGCCGGTGCGATCGCCGACATCGCTGATCGACGCGTCGCGCGGAACCGGGGGTACGATCAGCGCCAGGCCCGTGGCCGTCAGGGAACTGAGACGAAATCGTCGAGGAACGAACGGGCGTCAGCCGTGCGGCGCTCAGCCGAACCAGTGAGACGGAATCGTCCCCAGCGTGAGACGCTCCGGCCGCCTTCTCAGGGCGACAGAAGCTGCACGGAGCCCGGACTGAAACGCGGCCTGCACGGTGCCGTAGCAATCGGGCGAGGTGGCTTCGCCCGCCAGCGTGAGCCGCTCGGAAACCGGCTCTCCCAAGCGGCCCATGTCGTCGACGCCGGCTCCGACCGGCACGTAACTGTAGGCACCGAGTGAACGGGCATCCCCGGCCCAATCCGTGGTGAGTGTCTCCTCCGGGTCAGGGGCCGAACCAAACATCTTGCGAAGGACCTCGAGGGCTCGTTCGGCCCGACCCTCGGCCCTGACCCGTGCCAGGCCCGGTGTCGAGCGGGGGTTGTAGATGGTGACCAGCGTGGGCGCGCCGACGTGGCGGCTGAAGTCGAACCAAACGGGAAAGGCTCGGTCCCGCGCCACGTGGGTGATCTCCCAGAGCGAGCCTGGCCAGAAGCGCTCCGAAAAGTGAAACACCACCTTCTCCTCGGTACCCATCGCAAGCCGATCCACCGCGTGTGCGTGACCGCCCCTGAGAGGGGGATCGAACGTCACGGTTCCCGCCTGCAGCACTCCAAGGGGCACCGTCACTACCGCGTGGTCACCCTCGAGCGTGACATCGTCGGCGACCACGAGCGCTCGATCACCCCCGTGCTCGACATGGGTGACCGCCGTCCTAAGCCGGACATCGAGACCGGCGGCGAGGCTCTCGACCAACGCCCCATAGCCGCCGGCGGGCACGAGGTTTCCTCCCGAGCCCTCCGCATAGGCCGCGGCCCCCGCGAGGGAGATCTGCTCGGGAGGCCCCGCGATGACGAGTGCCCCGACGAGCCAGAGGAGCGTGAACCTGACCAGCTCGGCCTGCCTCCCGTCGAGGCCACGATCGGCGATGAACCACTCCACTCCATCGACGAAGCGATCGCTGCCCGGGAGTGCGGCTTGCGCCTCCCCCGGATCCCAGTCGGCCTGAAGGGCGGCGGCGACCGTCGTTGCCAGGGTCGCGTCGACCCACCCGTCGGCCCAGACCGCCATCCGAGCGCCGAAGGCGCCGTCGTTCCTCGTTGTGATCCCGGCGGCGGCGAGCGCTTCGGTCACCGGGTTGCCGAATGGATAGTGGACCCAGGCGCCGCCGAGGTCGATCCGACCCGGGCCCAAAGGGACCGTGTGCGTCCGCCCACCGACCCGATCCCGCGCTTCCAGCACGACGACGTCGGCGCCGGCACAGCGTGCTGCATCGGCAACCGTCAGGCCCGCGACTCCGGCTCCGACCACGATCACGCGCATCGCTCCGGCCGAGGCTACCGCCGCGCACTTAGAATGGGCCCGGTGTTCGGGGGCAGAACGAAGCGGGTCGAGAAGCTCAGCGCCGGGGCGAGGGCGAACCTGGAGGAGGGCGAGTCGATCCGCGAGCTCGTCCAGACCCAGACCGGGCAGTCGGCTGCTGCCAACGCGAGCGCCGTCGCGACCTCGGGGCTCATGAGCTCGGAGCTCGGGACGCTCTACCGCTCGAAGGTGAGCGCAGGGCCGCACGTCCTCGTCGCCACCGACCGCAACCTATACGCGATGACGCTGTCGGGGCGGCGCCTCCTCGACGTCGGGGATGTGGTCCTGAAGTCCCCGATCGAGGAGGCCGACCTCTACCGGGGAAAGAAAGCGCTGACCTTCGGCGGCATAAAGTTCCACGTCATGGCGCTGTTCGGCGAGCATGCCGACCGCCTCTACGACTACGTCGATCGGTCGGGCGGCGCGACCGAATCAAAGCCGGCCCCCGCGGATGCGGCTGGCAGTGAGCGCGAGCAGCGAATCCGGGACGCGCTCGACGACTAGGACCGCGCGTATATCCTGATCCCGCTGTTCGACGACGGAGGAGGCACCTATGTCACACCACTACTCGGGTCCTGATTTCGGGTTCCCGCGCGGCGACGCCAGGCTCGACTTCTGCGACCTGTTCGCATTCCCGAAACCAGGGGACACGAGCAGATCGATCCTCATCATGGACGTGCACCCGTCCAAGGCTCTGGACCCGGAGGGGCCCACGACCAAGCAGCCTTTCGCGCCGGAGGCGGTCTACGAGCTCAAGATCGACACCGACCAGGATCTGGTCGCGGACATCGGTTATCGGTGGCGATTCTCCCCGTCTCAAAACGGAGCACAGAATGCGATGGTGCGCCGCGTCGAGGGCGCCGACGCCGCCGGGATGGGGGACGGCGGGCAAGCGATCATCGAGGGTGCTCCGGTGTCGGCGGGCCTGGATGCGGAGGTGGCGGAGGCCGGCGAGTATCGGTTCTTCGCGGGATGGCGCAGCGACCCCTTCTTCTTCGACGCGGGAGGCGCCCTGAACGAGTTCCAATTCACGGGAGACGACTTCTTCGCCGACAGCGACGTGTGCAGCATGGTGCTGGAGCTTCCCAACAGCGAGTTGGGAGGCGGCGAGGTGGGCCTCTGGCACCGGGCGCTGATCCCTGGAGATGACGCGAACTGGGTCCAAGTGGAGCGGGGGGCTCGGACGCAGCTGGTCCCCTTCCTCGTCCCGAATGAGGAGAAGGACGCGTACGTCGGCGGCGAGCCGACGGACGACTCGCGCTTCGTCGATGTGATGGCCCACTCGCTGGAACACACGGGCGGGTACTCCCAGGAGGAGGCCAAGCGCGTGGCGGGGACCCTGCTACCTGACGTCCTGCGATACGACCCTTCGCGCCCGATTGGCTACCCGGACAACGGCCGCCTGCTCACCGACGATGTGGCCGATCCCTTCATGGGCGTCTTGACGAACGGGAAGGTCAGCGACGACAAAGTGGGCCCGCACAGCGACCTGCTCCCCGAGTTCCCATACCTCGGGCCTCCGCGCGAGGACCGCGCGGAGGCGTAATCCGGTCTTACTGCGATCCCTCGAGGACGAGGAGAGTCTGCGGACGAACGCCGTCGTGGCGCATGGCCTCCGCTGCTTCCTCGCTGCGCATGAATTCCCGGAAGGCGTTCATGTCGGGGATCTCGGCGATGAGGGCCACCTTGTTGGATCCGTCCGGATCCCGGAATGTCCTCACGCTGACACCTATAGGCCCGAAGACCTCCTCGCGCTTCGGCGAGCTCAACCAATGCTCGACGTCGTCGACTTCGTGCGTGATCACATACGTGGCCATCGAGGCCCCTTTCGTCGCTTGCGCGCTCATCGTAATCCCAGTGGATCGGCGAAAGGAGTAGGACCCCGCTCAGAGGTTGATGGCCACGTACTTCGTCTCGAGGTACTCGTGGATGCCCTCGTTGCCGCCCTCGCGGCCGATTCCGGACTGCTTGACGCCGCCGAACGGCGCCCCGGCGTTGGACACCATGCCCTGGTTCAGGCCGATCATCCCCGTCTCCAGGCCCTCGCACACGGTGAGCGCGCGCTTCAGGTCACGCGTGAAGACGTAGGCGACGAGGCCGTATTCGGTGTCGTTCGCCGCCGCTATCGCGTCCTCGGTCGATTCGAACGAGGCGACCGGTGCCACCGGGCCGAATATCTCCTCCCTCAGGAGGCGGGCGTTCGGAGGCACATCGGCGAGGACGGTCGGCTCGTAGAAGTAACCCGCACCGTCGACCGTGCTGCCGCCGACGAGCGCCTTCGCCCCCTTTCCCACCGCGTCCTCGACCAGCCCGGCGACCTTGCCCCGCTGGTCGCCGTCGATGAGCGGCCCAACGTCGACGCCCTCCTCGGTGCCGCGTCCCACGCGCAGCTTGCCCATTCGTTCGGCGAGCCGCGCGGCGAAGTCGCCCGCGACCGAATCCGCCACGTGGAATCGGTTCGCCGAGGTGCACGCCTCGCCCATGTTCCGCATCTTCGCGATCATCGCGGCCTCGAGCGCGGCGTCCAGGTCGGCGTCGTCGAAGATCAGGAACGGCGCGTTCCCGCCGAGCTCCATTGACACCTTGAGCACGTTGTCGGCGCTCTGTGCGATCAGTTTCCGCCCGACCTCCGTGGAGCCGGTGAAGGAGAGCTTTCGCAGCCTCGGGTCGGAGATGACCGGCTCGGCGACCGAGCTGGACGAGGAGCTCGTGATCACGTTCAGAACGCCACCGGGGAGCCCGACCTCCTCCAGGAGCTGGGCGAACGCGAACGCCGATAGCGGCGTCTGCTGGGGAGGCTTCCAGACCATCGTGCAGCCGGCTGCGATCGCAGGACCGACCTTGCGCGTCCCCATCGCCATGGGGAAGTTCCAGGGTGTGATGAAGAACGACGGCCCGATCGGCTGACGCATCACGAGGACGCGGGAGGCACCGTTGCCGGCCACCTTGTAGTAGCCGTCGAGCCGTAGCGCCTCACCCGAGAACCAGCGGAGGAATTCCGCCGAGTACGCGATTTCCGCCTTCGACTCCGCGACCGTCTTGCCCATCTCGAGGGTCATCAGCACCGCGAGGTCCTCGGCGCGCTCGTTGAGCGTCTCGAAGGCCCGGTAGAGGATCGCGGAGCGCTCGTTCGGCGGTGTGGCAGCCCATTCGGCCTGCATGGCCACGGCTGCGTCGAGCGCCGCCCTCGCGTCCTCCGGGGTCCCGTCGGCCACCTCGCACAGGTCCTCTCCGGTCGCTGGATCCTCGACCGCGAGCGTCTCGCCGCCGCTCGCGTCGCGCCATTCGCCGCCGATGTAGAGCTGCTTGGCGACCGTGTCGACGACGCTCTGCTCCTTAGTCGCGATTGCCATCCCATACCTCCATCGAAGCCATCGCCTTCAAACTACCCGACGACACCTCGTACGATCACCGGGCGCGGGATCACACGGCGGGCCGAAGCGCGGTCCGGGGGCGCCGGTTCAATTGCGGTCTGGAGTGAAGATGAATGGCAGGCAAGCGAAGGGGTTCGCGATCGCTGCCACGTGCGTCGCTTTGGCGGCGGCGGTGCTCGCGGCGAGCGCCTCGGCGGCGCGCTGGGTGATCCACGGTCGCGGATTCGGTCACGGCGTCGGGATGAGCCAATACGGGGCCTACGGCTACGCGAAGCACGGGCGCAACTATCGCTCGATCCTGGGCCACTACTACCGCCATACGCGCATCGGCAAGGCGAACGGACGGGTCAGGGTCCTCCTCGCCTCCGGCACCGGCTCCGTCGGCTTCAGCAAAGCCCACAGAGCCTGCGGCAAGCGCCTCCACAAGCGGCGCGGGTATCAGTTCGCGGATTCCGGATCGCGTGTGGTCCTTCGGAGCCAGCGGGGTCGCAGGCTCGCTTCCTGCGGGCGCTCCGGCACCGCCAAGGGCGGGAACGGCATCCGGGTGGACGGAAAGGGCACCTACCGCGGCACGCTGAAGGCAAAGGAGACCGGTGGGCTCCTCGTCGTCAACAAGGTGGGACTGGACGATTACGCCCGCGGCGTGATCGCGAACGAGATGTCCTCGTCGTGGCCGCAGAACGCGCTGCGGGCGCAGGCTGTCGCCACGCGCTCATACGGCCTGAGCTCGAGGGCCGGCAAAGGCTACGACGTCTATGACGACACGCGCAGTCAGGTCTACGACGGCAAGGGGACCGAGACGCGGGCGACCGATCGCGCCGTCCGCGCGACGAGCAACCAGGTCCTCCGCTACCACCAGCGCGCGATCATGGCCTTCTTCTTCTCGACGTCCGGCGGCCGGACCGAGAGCGCCCGGTACGTCTTCGGCTCGCGCCCGATCCGATACCTGAAGAGCGTGAAGGACCCGTTCGACCGCGTGTCGCCGTTTCACAAGTGGAGGGAGACCCACTCGCAGCACGAGATGGAGTCGCGGCTCGACGGGTTATTCCAGGGACGGCTGCGGAAGATCAAGGTCACGAAGACGGGAGACTCGCCGCGGATCGTGAAGGCCAGGGTGGTGGGCTCGCGGGGCAGTTCGCGCGTCTCGGGCTCGACCCTGCAGGGCCGTTTGGGCATGATGAGCACCTGGGCGAGGTTCCGCCGGCGCTAGCTGGCCGAGCCCGAGGGCGGCGGCCTCCATCGGGACCCGCGATGGGCCTCCTGCGGCGCTGGGCGTCACGGTTAGCTTGCTGACGCCGTTGCGGGTTGACTTGCCGGACCGCGTGCGGTTACGGTCGCGCTCGGTTCATTTGACCCTCGAGAGGAGGCCGACGCGATGGCGTACAAGATTCAGGGGTACGGATGGCAGCCCGACCTGCCCGACGGCCGGGACCTGCTCTACGCGGCGCCGCCGACGGCGCTGCCAGAGCTCCCGTCGAAGGTGGACATGCGCGGCGACTGCCCACCCGTGTATGACCAGGGGCAGCTCGGAAGCTGCACCGCGAATGCGATCGGCGGGGCTCTGCAGTTCGACCAGATGAAGCAGGACGAAAACGACTTCGTCCCGTCGCGGTTGTTCATCTACTACAACGAGCGGGTCATGGAGGGCACGGTGAATTCGGATTCCGGCGCGCGGATCCGCGACGGCGTCAAGTCGGTCGCCAAGCAGGGGGCATGCAAGGAGGATCCGACGTGGCCGTACCAGATCAACAAGTTCGATGACAAGCCGCCGGAGGAGGCCTACAAGCAGGCCAAGCGCCATCAGGCCATCCGGTACCTCCGCCTCACCCAGGCGCTGAGCCAGCTGAAGGGCTGCCTGGCCGAGGGCTTCCCGTTCGTCTTCGGGTTCGTGGTCTACGAGAGCTTCGAGAGCCAGGAGGTCGCCAATACGGGCAAGGTGCCCATGCCGAAGGCAAATGAGCAGGTCCTCGGCGGCCATGCCGTGCTCGCCGTCGGCTACGACGAGGGCGAGCAGCGCTTCATCGTCCGCAACTCGTGGAGCGACAACTGGGGCATGGACGGCTACTTCACCATGCCCTATCCGTACCTGCTTCAGGGGAGCCTCTCGCGCGACTTCTGGACGATTCGACGCGTCGAATAGAGCTCGAGAGGTGCATTTCCCGCGCTGAGCGCGGATTCTGCACCGCTCGACGTAGGTGGCGACCGGCCGCCGGTGAAGAGGGTCAGCCGTCCGGGTACGGCTGCACCCGGATGCCGTGGTCGGTGTCGCGGGTCCCCAGTTCGTACGCCGCGGCACCGATCAGCTCCATGCGCTCGGGCGCACCGCCGTCTCGCGCCACCTCGAGCTCGAGGTCGGCGATCGAGCAGTTCAGCGTGTTGTGCTCCGGCCCGCGCGGGTCCGCGTAGACCCAGGCGACGAAGTTCCGCGCCTCGGAGGCCACCCGACCGCGAACCTTCACGCCCCTGCCCGCGAGTTTGAATGCGCAGCTCGTCGGGCGCTCGGACACCTTCGTGGACAAGATCCGGTCGATGCCGCCGAGGCGATGCTCGACGTCGCCGATGCGGAGCATTCCATTCGCGACCCAGGGGATCCGCAGTGGCCCGAGCTTGATCCGGCCGGCTGCCATGTCGAAGTAGGCCGGCTCGTCCGCATGGAGGAACGCGCCCTGCACCCAGACCCAGCGCTCCGCGTGCTCGGCTCCCCAGTTGTGCCCGACCATCCCGGGCCAGGACGCGACCTCGATCTCCTCGCCGCCGACGGTCAGGCCGCCGTCGAAGCGAGCGCTCGGGTACGGCGAGGAGAACTTGGTCCTGGGCAGCGGCGTCTCGTACAGGCGGTCGTACGGGAGATGATGAAACGCCTCGCCCCCGTCGGCGAATCGCAGGTCCCAGCTCGCCTCGAGCTCGGGCGTGGCGATCTCGCCCTTCGCGCGCCCCGGCTCGAACGCGGCGCCGTCGATGCGGATGTAGCCGCCTTCCGGGGCGGAAAGCTCATCGGCGCCGAACGTCGCCTTGGTCGCGCGCGGACCGGATGCCTCCGCGTCGAAGAGCGTCAGCCACAGCGCGGCGGTGGGTTCGGCCTGCGGCCGCTTGTGGACCGTGTGGCGAATCCAGACGCCGCGCCCACCGGCCGGGTTGGTCGCCTTCAGGTAGTAGCTCTCGTAATGGCCGGCGTCCTTCCGGACGCGGGGAAACCGCGGCGGGCTTCGCATGCGGCCAACCTACCCGGCCGCGGTCACGGGCACTAACTCCAGTGATCCCACTTCTTCAGGTGTTTGGTCACCGTGCGCATCGCGTGGCCGCCCTCGTACCAGCCGGGCCGCGACCACATCTCGAAGTGGAGGTGGCACCCGCTCGCGTCTCCGGTCTGGCCGACGCGGCCGATCGTCTCGCCCGTGTGGACGCGCGACCCCTTGTGCGGCCCCCGCTTCTTGAGGTGCATGTACACGTAGTCGTGACTGTCGGCTTTACCGTCGATCACGACGTAATTCCCGGCGCCGCCGGCCTGGTAGCCGCTGTACTGCACCCGTCCGCCGCGGGCCGCAACGACGCGCTTGCCGCACTTGGCCAGGAGGTCCTGCCCCTGATGGACGTGGCCGGCGCGTGGAGCGCCGAAGCCGTCGCCGTACGTGTGGCGGGCACGGACGGGGAACTTCGCCGGGTACAGCTTGACCGAGCGGTCATCGCCCTTGGCGCGGGACCGGTCCAGGTCGGCGCCCTGCATGGTGCGGACCCGGAAGAGGTAGGCGCCCTTGGCGGCCGTCTTGTCGTCCCGCGTGACGCCGTTCCATCGCACCTGGTAGGAGCCCGGCTCGAGGTCGTCGCGCCGCCACACCCTCACGACCTTCCAGTCGTCGCGCCGCACCGCCTGGATCTTGAGGTTCTTGGACCGGTCGCCATCGAGCGTGAACTCATAGCGAACCCGGCGATCGCCGTAGATGAAGGCCTTGCTGGGTCCGGCGGACTCCGCCATCAGGCGAAGCGAGCCGCGGCGTCCTCCGCCGCTGCCACCGCCTCCGCCGGTGCCGCCGGAGGTCGTCGTGGTGCCGCCACTCGCGGTCGACGTAGTGTCGCTGGAGGCCGTCCCCTGGTCCGCGGTGGTGGACGCACCTGCCGGCTTCGGGCCATTTGCGGTCGTCGTCTCGTCCGCGCCGGTGGTGGTCGCGCCGGCGGGCGTCGTGCCGTCGTTCGCCGTGGCGCCGGCGGATGTCGTCCCGGAACGGGTGCCGGTCTGGCCGACCGCGACGCCCGCCGCCCCACACATGGCCGCGGTCGCAGCGGCCGTCGCCACGACACCAGCCCGGGCCAGGCGCACCCCATGGTTCTTGCTGCTCAACTCACAGCCTCCTCTTTCTCGGGCCTGCGGGGTTAGCTGTCGGGCTCGCGCTGAAAGAGCTGCGCTACGGCCGGTGTGCCGATTCGCCCCTGGGGCCGTGGCCCCGTCGGATCCCCCGCTCCCCGGCGCACCGGGGATTCGGCTGTTCTAAGGCTTGCTAACTGAACGGCGGCAAAAGGCTAACAAATCCGTAGGCGACGGATGCGGCTCGAGCGACGGCTAATCACGCCCGCATGCCCCTAGTGCCTGATCGTGATCACATCGCCGTCGCGCACGACATAGTCGCGCCCCTCGGTCCGCAGGAGCGCCCGCTCCCGGGCCGGCGTGTAGCCGCCGGTGTCGACGAGGTCGCGCCAGCCGATCACCTCGGCGCGGACGAATCCCGCCTGGATGTCGCCGTGGACGCGACCGGCCGCGTCCCAGGCGGTTGCGCCGCGCCCGAGCGCCCGCGCCCGCGCCTCGCTTCCCCGGTGGGCGGTGAAGAACGTGATCAGCCCCAGCAGGTCGTAGGCGGCGCGCACGAGCCGCGCGAGCCCCGGCTCGTCGATGCCGAGCTCGATCCGCATCTCGGTGGCCTCGTCGCCGGTGAGCTCGGCGAGCTCCGCCTCGATGCGAGCGCTCACCGCGACGCATGGTGACTCTCCCGCGTGGGCGATCAGGTCCGCCGGGGGCCCGTCCACGCCCTCGTCGACGTTTGCCACGTAGAGCATCGGCTTCGAGCTCAGGGCCTGCAGGTTCGCGGCCGCCCCCGGCGCCAGGGACGGCGGTGGGATCCCGCGCGCCGGGTGGCCACGGCCGAGCGCGTCGACCACCCGCTCCAGCCACTCGCGCTTGGCCACGGCCTCCTTCGCGCCGGACCCCGCCTGCTTTCGCACTCGCTCCAGCCGGCGCTCTGCCTGCTCCAGGTCGGCCAGATAGAGCTCGGCCTCGACGACCTCTGCATCCGCCACCGGATCGACGCGCCCGTCGGGGTGCGGGATCGAGTCGTCGGCGTGCGCGCGCACAACGTGACAGATCGCGTCCGTCTCGCGGATCTCCCCCAGGAAGCGGTTGCCCAAGCCCTCGCCGCGCGAGGCGCCGCGGACGAGGCCCGCGATGTCCCGGAACTCGATCGTCTCCGGCACCAGGGGGCTCGCCTCGGCCGCCGCCGCCACCGGCGCGAGGCGGTCGTCGGGGACCTCGACGATGGCGACGTTCGGCTCGACCGTCGTGAAGGGATAGGCGGCCGTGTCGGCCGATGCCTTCGTGATCGCGTTGAAGAGGGTGGTCTTGCCGGCATTGGGAAGGCCGACGATCCCGATCCTCACTTCGCGGTGAGGTCGCGCGTTTCCGCCATCCCGGTACCGTCGAGGTCGCCCCGACTCCCGGTGTCATCGGCGATGAGGCCGATCAAGCGCTCGTCCATGCCTGGCTCGGCGAGCCTCGGAAACGCCCTGCCGATCCCGGCCCCCAGGAGCACTCCGGCGAGCACGTCGGACGGATAGTGCATGCCGAGGTAGGGTCGGGTGAGGCAGATGGCGCCGGCGAGACAGTAGAGAGGCAGGCGGTACCTCGGTGCGACGCGACCCAGCGCAGCGGCGGCGGCGACGGACGATGTGGCGTGGGCCGAGGGAAACGAGAGCTCACTCGGGGCGCGCGCGAGCGGTGGGTGCTCCTCGATGAGCGGCCGATCGCGACCGACAGCGACCTTCACCGCGTAGTTCACCGCGATCGCCGTGGGGCCGACGGACGTCGCTGCGACCCATTGGGGGCGCCGCCGCGCATCGCGGGCGGCTCCGAATAGGCCGATCACGGCCCAAACCGCGCCCCATTCGCCCATCGTCCCGAGCGCGCGCATGCCGCTTTCGAGCGGCTCGACATGGCCCCGGGTGCGCATCAGCCACAGCACCGTCTGGTCCATCCAGCCGAGGAACCCAGCGACGCCGGGCCTGCGGACCGGCGGGCCGATCCGGCGCCGGCGCGTGAACGGCATGCCGACCACCGGCGGCTTTCGTAACCCTCTGCTGCGCGTTCTGAACACGGGCGGAGAGTATGCCTGGGCTCATCCGACGATCACCTGGAACGCGCGCGGCAAGGCAACGAACGTGGCGGCGCCGGTCGTCACGAGCTCGCCGTCGACGTTGTAAGGGGTTCCGTCCGGCACCTGGAGCTCGACGCGCCGGGCCCGAAACGAGCGGACGCCGCTTTGAGACTCCAGCTCTCCGCGGCGCAGTCCATACGCGCGGACGGCGAGTTTGAGTCGGGCGGTCGAGTCGACGACGACGACATCAAGCGCGCCATCCCCCGGGTCTGCCCTCACCCGGGAGCCGGCGCCGAACGCGCCGCTGCAGGCGACCGTGACCTGCCACGCGCGCCCCGAGAAGACCTCCGTGCCGTCGCACCGCAGCGCACCCTCGACGGGCTTCGCGGTCAGCCCGGCGCGAAGCGCACCAACCGCATATGCGGGCGCTCCGAAGAAGCGCTTCAAGCCTTGCGCCTTCCGCGCGGCCGCCGGCGGAAGCCCCACGCTCGCGACGTTCACGAACGGCCGCTCGTCCATCCGGCCGAGGTCGAGCGGCCGCGTCCGGCCGCCGTTCACGGCAAGTCGGCAGGCGTCGGTGATGTCGTCGGGCAGCGCCAACGCGCGCGCGAAGTCGTTCGCCGTTCCGGCGGGGACGACGGCGAGGGGGACCCCGGATTCGATGGCGGCCGCAGCCGCAGAGCCGATCGAGCCATCGCCTCCGGCGACCACGATTCGCTCGACCGTGTGGCTCGCCGCGCCGTCCCAGTCCGAGATCGGGTAGACGTGGACATCAGCGCCGAGGGCCGCCAATTCCAGCCTCGCCCGTTCCGCCTCACCCTTGCCGGAATCCGGGTTCACCAGGAGCGCGACCGACCTCGCATGCCGCGTCCGCGGCTCGTGTTGACGCGTTGCTCCTCGCATCCCTCCTCGTCGATTGGGCACGTACCCCCGAGGCGTGAACCGAAACGATGGCGGTCCTCGGTCAGAATCCGCCCATGACCCCGACCATGGTCCCGGGCTACAGGCACGTCCCCGGGAATCACTGCGGCTCGACCGCGCTCCGGAACCTCCTTGCCTTCCACGGCCTCGAGATGTCGGAGGAGATGGCGCTTGGCCTCGGCGCCGGGATCAGCTTCTTCTACGTGGTCCTCGAGGGCTCCTCGCCCTCGCGCTTCACCAACGGCCGCACCGGCCGGCTGGAGGAGCAGTTCGTCGACCTGACGGACGCGCCGCTTCGTTTGGAGACATTCGACGATTCCGGGGACGCGTGGCGGGCCGCCGCGGCGGCGATCGACTCCGGCCGGCCCGCGATCCTGATCACGGATCTCTACTACCTGGATCATTACGGAAAGTCGGCGCATTTCCCCGGCCACGCCGTGGTGCTCGCCGGCTACGACTCCGAGCTGGCGTACCTGTCCGACACAGCGTTCGACGAGCTTCAGACGACGCGCCTCGAGTCATTGGCCCGTGCGCGGCACGGTCAGCACCCGATCTTTCCCCTGGACGGCCACATGTTCACGGTGCCGGAGGGAGCGGAGGTCCGAAGCCTCTCCGCCGCGGCCCCGGCGGCCATCGCCCGCTGTGCCCGCGGAATGCTCGAGCCCGAGCTCGCCCTGGTCCAGGGCATCCCGGCGCTTCGCAGGTTCGCCGCCGAGGTCGGAGCGTGGCCCGATGAGGCCGAGGACTGGCGCTGGTGCGCGCGCTTCCTCTATCAGGTGATCGAGCGCCGTGGGACCGGGGGCGGGAATTTCCGGCTCATGTACACGCGGTTCCTCGAGGAGGCCGGCTACGAGCAGTCGGCGCTGGCGGCGGGGGCGGCGGCGGCATGGACGGCCCTCGCGACAACGGCCCAGGCCGCCAGCGAGCCCGACGAGCCCGACCCCGGCTTGTGGTCACGGATCGCCACCGAGGCCGCGGACGTGCTCGAGGCCGAGGAGCGGCTCTGGGATTCGCTCGCTCCCTGAAGGCTTATCGGGCCGGCTCCAGGCGAGCGAAGTAGCCGAGCGGTGGCCCGCTGCGCCGGCTCAGGCGCAGCCCGGCGCCGTCCGCCCGTCGCTCCAGCGAACGCGTGGTGACCATGTGGGGGTCGCCGAAGAGCTCGCCGACGATCAGCCGGCCGCGGGGCTTCAGCACGCGTGCGACCTCGCGCAGGGCGGCGTCCTGATCGGGGATCTCGCCCAGCACGGTGACGAGAATCGCCGCGTCGAAGGAGTCGTCGTCGTACGGGAGCTCCCGCGCGTCGCCCTGCGTCGGGTTCACGTTCCAGAGCCCGCGCTCGCGGGCCCTGCGGATCGTGTGGTCGAGCATCTCCTGCTGAACATCGAGGATCTCCACCGCCCCCTCGTGGCCGACCCATTGCGCGAGGTCGAGGGTGTAGTAGCCGGTCCCGGGGCCGACCTCGAGCACGCGCTCGCCGGCCATCGGCTCGAGGACTCCGCGGAGGCGCTCGCGGGTGATCACCGGGTGCGGCGCCGCGACCCAGAAGCGCTGGCTATATGGGCAGGCCGACGGGTTCTTCCGCCACCACAGAGCAACGCCCACCACCCCCGCCAGCCCGAGGGCGACCAGTTTCCTCACTTGTCGGAGAAGCCGATCGTGTGCGCGGCGGCGGCCGTGCGGACGAAGACCACCTGCGCCGTGTCGAGGCTGACCGGACCGTCCTCCGCGTCGAGGTCGTGCCAGCCGTGGCCACGCTGCACCGCCTCGCGCAGCGTCTTCAGGTCGTCCTCGCTCACGCGTGCCGACATCACCTGCCCGCCTTCGAAGCCCACCTCGATTCGCTTCATCTCAGCCATCTCGCCTCCTATTCATGATCGGCGGCGGGCTCGACCAGCTCCGTCAGCACGCCCCCGGTGGACTTGGGATGCAGGAACGCAACCCGGCTCTTGCGGATCCCGATGCGCGGCTCGGAATCGATCAGGTCGACGCCGGCCTCCCCGAGGCTCGCGAGCGCCGCGTCGATGTCCTCGACGCGATAGGCGACATGGTGGAGCCCCTCGCCTCGCCGCTCCACGAACTTCGCGACCACGGTCTCGGGGCCCAGGGGCGAGAGGAGTTCGACGTGCCCATCGCCGACGTCCAGAAGCACCGCTTCGACTCCCTGCTCGGCGACGGTCTCGCGGTGGACGAGCGGCATGCCGAACGTCTCCGCATACAGCGCGATCGCGCGTTCGAGGTCCGACACCGCGACGCCCACGTGGTCGATCTGCCCGAACACGGGCGTCAGTCTATGGACCTTCCTCCGTGGCCAGGCCTAGCGCCGCTCGGCCTCCGGACGCTTCGAAACGAGGGCGGCGGCGCGATCCCCTGGGCGAGGGCGATCCCGCGCGGGCTCGCTTCGCTCGGCGTCGACTTCGGGCGCGGCCCGCCCTCGCGCCATGATCGCCCGGATCTCCTCATGCTCGATCACCTCATGGGCGAGTAGCCGCTCGGCGATCTCGTCGAGGAGGTCGCGGTGGTCGACGAGCAGCCTGTAGGCGGCGCGGTAGGCCTCCTCGGAAATCTCGGTGACCTCCTCGTCACGGGTCTGCCGCAGTGCGTCCGACATCGTGAGGTCGTCGGCTGGGACCTGGTGAGAACGGATCTGGGTGCCCATCCCGTACTCGTAGACCATCGAGCGGGCGATGTCCGTGACACGCTTCAAGTCGTCGGATGCCCCGGTGGTGATCCGCCCGAAGGTGATCTGCTCGGACACGCGTCCGGCCAAGAGGACCTTCATGTAGTCGATCAGCTCCTCGCGAGACTTGAGGTAGCGATCCTCCTGGGGGAGGTTCAATGTGTAGCCGAGCGCCTTGCCGCGGGGGACGATCGAGACCTTCTGGACCTTGTCCACGCTCGGGAGGAGCTCGGATACCAGGGCGTGCCCCGATTCGTGCCATGCGACGACGCGCTTCTCGTGGTCGGTGATGACCTTGCGGGACTGGAGGCCCGCCACGACCCGCTCGAACGCGTCCTCGAAATCGCCCTGCACGATGATCTCGCGCCTGCGGCGTCCGGCGAGGATCGCCGCCTCGTTGCACAGGTTGGCCAGGTCGGCGCCGGTGAGTCCCGCTGTGTGGCGCGCGACGCGTTCGAGGTCGACGTCCTGGGCGAGCGGCTTCGAGCGCGTGTGGACGCCCAGGATGCGCTCGCGACCGCGCATGTCGGGCGGGGGGACGAAGACCTGGCGATCGAAGCGGCCGGGGCGCAGCAGCGCCTTGTCGAGCTTCTCGAGCATGTTCGATGCGGCCATGACGATGACGTTGTCGGTCGCGTCGAAGCCATCCATCTCGACGAGGAGCTGATTCAGGGTCTGATCGCGCTCGCCCGAGATGTCCGAGCCGCGCTGCGCACCCACGGCGTCGAGCTCGTCGATGAAGACGATTGCCGGCGCGTGCTCGCGTGCCTGCTTGAACAGCCGCCGGATTCGGGCGGCGCCCAATCCCGCGAACATCTCCACGAACGACGATGCGGACTGCCCGAAGAAGTTCGCCCCCGACTCGTGGGCGACGGCCTTGGCGAGAAGCGTCTTGCCGGTCCCGGGCGGCCCGTGTAGCAGGATGCCCTTCGGCACCGTGGCGCCAAGAGCCTTGAACTGCTTCGGCCTCCGCAGGAACTCGACCACCTCGCGAAGCTCCTCCTTGGTCTCCTCGACGCCGGCGATATCGCCCCACGTCACGGAGCTCGCGGACCGCGGCGTGATCTGCTGCGGCTTCGTCCGCGGCATCAGCTTCAGGGTCCGCCAGACCAGATAGACGAGAACCCCCATCAGAATGATGGGCGCCCACAGCTGCATGAAGTTCTCGAACTGGTACCAGTCGATCCCGAGAATTCCGAGCGTGGTCATGGGTGCGTTGGCCGTGGCTGAGCCGCCAGAGCTAACCGTATCGGCACCCTCACGTCTCGGCTGAACGAGCGCTGTCGCCTGCCTCGGCGCGCAGGATCTCGCGAAGGGCTGCGGATCCTACCTCGAGTTGCTCATCCGTGGGCTCGCGCGTGGACAGGACCCGCTGAATCTCGTGGCCCGCGGCGTGAATCGTCCGCCCGACCGCGGAGTCAGGCGAGCGCTCCGCGTACGCGAAGAGCTCCACCGCCGCGGACAGACTGGCCACTCCCGCCACGGCTCGCGCCACCGGCCGCGGGTTTCGGACCAGACGCTCGACGACCAACTGGCCGACAACCGAAAGGACGAGGAGCGGCAGAACCAGGTTGGACCCGCATCGATCGTGTTCCTTCGGAGCGTCGGTGGGGTCGAGGCTGCCGCGCTCATACGCGCCGATCGCCTTGTGCTCGACGCCGTGGTAGGCCGCGAGCTCGCGGTCGCGGAGCGCGGCGGCGGCCGGCAGGACGCCCAAAGTGGCGATGAGGGCCTCTCGGGCCACCGTGGTCGGACCGAGGCGGCGGATCACGCTCGAGGCCAGCGCCGTGGCGATCCCGATGGCGAGCACCCGTGAGTCCTCGATCGGCAGACGTGCCGCCGGAAGGCTGCGCCGCGCCACGGGCACGACGGCGAACGCCTCGGCGAGGCGCAGGGGGCCGCGCAGGAGTGGCACCGATCCGAGCGATCCGTGGGCGAGCCTGGGCTTCGGCCCGGAGGCGACCTCGATCGCGCCGGTGGAGGTGCGGGCGGCGGCCGCCCAGGAGGTCGGACCGTGGATCAAGAGCCCGTTCCGCATCGCCATCCCGCCGAGGCGAAGCGGGCGCTCGGGCCCGGCGCCGTTGCCGGAAGCGTCGACGAACCGGTCCGATGCGGCGCCGTCGTCACTCACTCGAGCACCTGCCGGATCACGTCGCGATAGAAGCGCTCAGCGAACTCGATGTCGGCGACCGCCGCCCGCTCGTCGGCGCCGTGGATGAGCGGTGCGGCCTCGAGCAGCGACAGCTCGCTCTGGGGGCAGAACCCGTAGACCGTCGCCGCGTCGAAGGCCTTGCGGAACCAGTGGCTGTCGCTGAACCCCGCCATGACGATCGGTACGAGCGTCGCGCCGGGATCGTTCCTCGCGATCCACCGCTCGATCACGTCGCGCAGCGGTGAGCTCGGCGGCGAGCGGTTGCCGACCACGTAGTCCACGAACTCCAGCGAGTAGCCGTCGCGCCCGCCGAGAATCGCCTCGACCTGGCGCCTCACCTCGTCCTGCTCGAGTCCGGGTGGCACCCGGCAGTCGACGAGGGTCTCGGCGGTCGAGGGGATCACGTTCGCCTTGTCGGAGGCGGCCACCTTCGTGGGCACGAGGGTGACGCGAAGCATGGGTTCAAGGAGGTAGGCGACCAGCTGGGGCGCGCGATCCCGAAGCCGCTCGACCGCCTCCGCAAGACCGTCCGGGTCGGCGCCGACGTCCTCGCCGGTCACGTGGGACACGAACTCGACCGCCTCCGGGGTCCGGTCGACGGGCGGTTGCTCTCGCAGGCGCTCCAGGAGGGGCGCCATCCTCAGGAGGGCGTTGTCGCCGAGCGCCGGGACCGACGCATGGCCGGCGCGGCCATGCGTACGGAGGAGGAACCGGGACACGCCCTTCTCACCGACACACAGGGTGTAGTAGCGGCGCTCGTCGACCTCGAAGGCCACGCCGCCGCCCTCGTTCAAGACGTAATCCGAGCGCACCGCGTTGGGGTGCTCGCGGCAGAGCCACTGCGCACCGGCCTCGGCGCCCATCTCCTCGTCCGCGGTGGCAACCACCAGCAGGTCCCCGGAGGTCGGCCGCCAGCCGTCGCGCCCGAGCGCCGCCGCCGCCGCGACCTCGGCGGCGACCTGGGCCTTCATGTCCTGGGCGCCGCGGCCGCGGATCTCGCCGTCTACCACGTCGCCCGCCCAGGGGTCGAAGCTCCACTCGGATGGCTTTGCCGGGACGGTGTCGACGTGCCCGAGGAGGCACACAGTCGGGCCGGGGCTCTCGCCGCGAAGCCGGGCAACCAGGTTCGGGCGGCCGGGCTCCGCCTCCAGGAGCCGGCACTCGAAGCTCGCGTCGGTCAGCGTCGCGGCCAGGAGCTCCTGCGCCGGCGCCTCGTTGCCGGGCGGGTTGACGGTGTTGATCCGAAGCAGCCGCTGGAGCAGTGCGACCGCGCCGGAGCCCTCGACCGTCGCCGCTGCGCCCTCTCCCTCCACGCGAGGGAGATTAGTGCCCACCGGGGGTGAGCCCACCCCGAGCTCGAGGTCATACTGAATTCATGGAGCGGCTTTTCGAAACCGGAGAGGAGCGACGCCGGCGCACGAGCGTCCCGCCTGGCGAGGCGCCGTTGCCCGTCAGGGCGCGCCCGCGGACTCTGGACGAGCTGGTCGGTCAGGAGCACCTGCTCGCGGAGGGGTCGCCGCTGCGGATCGCGGTCGACACCGGGGAGCCCCACTCAGCGATCTTCTACGGTCCGCCCGGGTCCGGCAAGACCACCCTCGCCCGCATCATCGCCGAGGCCGCACGCGGCGCCTTCGAGGAAGAGTCCGCCGTGAACGCCGGGCGTGCGGAGGTGCGGGCGGTCATCAAGCGCGCCGAGGAACGACGCCGTGCCTCGGGCCAGCCGACGATCTTCTTCCTCGACGAGATCCACCGCTTCAACAAGGCCCAGCAGGATGCGCTCCTGCCGGCCGTCGAGGAGGGGCTCGTCACCCTGATCGGAGCGACCACCGAGAACCCGTACTTCGAGGTGAACTCCGCGCTCCTGTCCCGAACGCAGATCTACGAGCTTCATCCGCTCGCGCCGGCGGAGATCCGGCGGTTGCTCGACCGGGCTCTGGCCGACCCCGATCGCGGCGTCGCGGACCCGCCAGACGTCTCCGAGGAGGCGCTGGAGCTCCTGGCCGGACGATCCGACGGCGATGCGCGCGTCGCGCTGTCGGCGCTCGAGCGCGCGGTCGAGGCCGCTCGAGCCGCGGGTCATACGGTCGACCTCGACACCGCCGAGGATGCGCTGCAGCGGAAGGCGCTGACGTACGACCGCGAGGGCGATCGCCACTACGACTACATCTCGGCGTGGATCAAGGCAACGCGCGCCTCCGATCCCGACGCCTCGCTGTATTACCTGGCCGTCATGCTGGAGGGCGGCGAGGATCCCCGTTTCATCGCCCGTCGGATGGTGATCCTCGCATCGGAGGACATCGGCAACGCTGACCCGCAGGCGTTCGTCGTCGCAAGCGCCGCCGCTGACGCCGTCGATCGCGTCGGGCTTCCCGAGTGCCGGCTGAACCTGGCGCAGGCGGCGACGTACCTCGCGGTCGCGCCGAAGTCGAACGCTTCGTATGTGGGGCTGAAGCGGGCCCTCGCCCACGTGCGTGAGCACGGCGCGCAGCCGCCCCCGCCGTACCTGCGCGACGCGCATTACTACGGCGCGCGCAAGCTGGGACGGGGCGTCGGCTATGTCTATCCGCACGACGAGCCGGAAGGCGTGGCGGATCAGCAGGTGATCCCGGAGGGGATGGAACGCGAGCGCTTCTACGAGCCCACCGACCGTGGTTTCGAGGCGGAGGTCTCGAGGCGCCTGGAGGAGCTGCGCCGCCGCCTGCGCCCGTCATAGCGCGCACGTTCCCAGTGGGCACCCCCCAGGTCGAAGGGTGCATTTCCCGCGCATGGCGCGGATAACGCACCGCTCGGCACCTGACCCCGCCAATATCATCGCCACCGATGGGGAAGCTCGAGTCGTTCAACCCGGCGACCGGCGAGCTCGTCGGGAGCGTTGACACCATCGAGCCCGACGACGTTCAGGGAGTGGTCGACGACGTCGCGGAAGTGCAGCCGTTCTGGGCGCAGCTGACGCTCGCCGACCGCGCGCGGTATCTGCGCAAGGCGGCCGACGTGCTCGTCGACGACGTCGACGAGGTCGCTGAGCTCCTCACGCGAGAGCAGGGCAAGCCAATCACCGAGAGCTACACGATGGAGGTCGTTCCGAGCATCGATGTGCTGCGCTGGTGCGCCCGCGCCGGGCAGAAGATTCTCGCGGACGAGCCCGTGCGGATGGGCCAGGCGCTGTTTCTCACCAAGCAGGCGAAGTTCACGTACCAGCCGATGGGTGTCGTGGGCGTGATCGCGCCGTGGAACTATCCGTGGTCGATCCCGTTCGACGAGGTCGCGATGGCGCTGATGGCGGGAAACGGCGTCGTGCTGAAGCCGGCCAGCCTGACCCCGCTGCTCGGGGAGCGGATTCGGGAGACGTTCGAGAAGGGCGGGCTCCCCGAGGGCCTGGTCCGCGTCGTCCACGGGGGCGGGGTGATCGGCGCCGCCCTGTGCGAGTCGTCGGCGCGAAAGATCTTCTTCACCGGCTCGGTGGACGTCGGCCGCAAGGTCGGTGAGCTCTGTGCCCAGCAGCTCAAGGGCTCGGTTCTCGAGCTGGGTGGCAAGGACCCGCAGATCGTCTGCACGGACGCCGATCTCCCCAACGCGATCTCCGGTTGCGTGTGGGGCGGCTTCGCGAACGCCGGCCAGACCTGCTCCGGCATCGAGCGGACCTACGTAGTGAAGGACGTGGCCGACAGGTTCATCGACGGCGTCGTGCGTCGCGCGAGCGATCTCACCGTCGGCGATCCCATGGAGTGGGAGACGGAGATCGGACCGATGGTCTCCGAGGACCAGTTCGGCGTCGTCCAGGGCCTGGTCGACGACGCGCTGGAGAACGGCGCGGAGCGGGCGTCCGGCGGGCCCCGCGAGGTCCCCGGCTTCACGGGCAAGTTCATCGCCCCGACGGTGCTCGCCGGCGTCGAGGACGACATGCGGATCATGAGCGAGGAGATCTTCGGCCCCGTCGTTCCGATCATCGTCGTCGACTCCGAGGAGGAGGCGATGGCGCGGGCCAACGACTCCAACTTCGGCCTCGGCGCGTCGATCTGGACCAAGGACCGCGCAAAGGGCGAGCGGATGGCGAAGCGCGTGGAGTCCGGAATGGTGTGGATCAACGACCACTCCTACACCCACGCGGCCTGCCAATGCTCCTGGGGAGGCGTCAAGGACTCGGGCCTCGGCCGCTCGCACTCGAAGTTCGGCTTCTACGAGTGCGTCGACGTCAAGCTCGTCGCCTGGGAGCCGGGCCGCACCCGCGATTTCTGGTGGCAGCCGTATGACCAGACCCTCGGCGAGGCGGTTCGCGCCACCGCCAAGCTGCTCTACGGCCGTAACGGCCAGCGCGTGCGAGCGCTCCGCGAGGGTGGGATCCCGCTTCTGCGCGTGACCGCCCGGACCCTGCGCAAGGATCAGTAGCAACGAAGGACTCCCGCTTGCGGTCAGTAACCGCATCGACGGGGTTAAGGACGCTTATAGGGCCCTAACCCCGTCAAAGAGGCTGCGGACGCGTCCCTACCTGCCCTGGGCTGGGCGGGCGAGCGCGCTCAGGTCGTAACGCGCGCTGCGGGCGACCAGTCGCTCGCCTGGCTCGTGTTGCTCGCCTTCTCCGAGCGCGCCTGGATGTCGTAGGTATGGCCCGGTGCGACCTGAACGGGTGCGTTGCCCGCGCCGAAGGTCGCCTGCGTAGCAGTCACGTCGTTCTTCCAGACCTTGAACACCCCGCCGTCGACCCGGTAGCGCACGTCGAACTTGCCGCCCGTGTCGCGTGATCCGGTCGACCACCTGACGCCGAACGAGTTCGCGGTCTTGTTGAAGATCTGAGGCCGGATCTTGATCGTGCCGTTCATGCCGCCCGTCCGACTCCCATGGAGCTCGCAGTAGTAGTGGAAGGATCCCGCCGACGGGATAACGCTGAAGCTGTGTGGTGCGCTCGCAAGTTGCCCGGAGTAGAACAGCTTCACGTCCTGCCGAACGTTGTGGCTGAAGCCGTTCCACTGCCATGTGATGGCGCCCGCGCCCACTGTCTTCGTCACGGACTTTGGCGAAAACGCGAGGGAGTTGGTGGGGCCGACCTTCACCGTCGTTGTGGCCCGTCCGAACGCCAGCGCCGGAATGGCAAGTAGCACGAGCGTCGCCCCGATGAGCAGATGGCGCCTCATCTCAAACCCCCTGTGAGTCCCTTCTAGTCTCCCTGCTCTCATACGGCAGCACGGTCTGCCACGCGCAGCTTAGTGAAAGCGGTTCCGAACCCTCAAGCCTCTCTGCATGCCGCCCGTGCCCGGCTGGGACAATCGCAGCGGATGACGGAGGCGACCTCGGTCCAGCAACCCGTTGCGCGCGAGCGCTCGCGACACTCGGGCCGTGCGTTCGAGCTCCGCGGTCTATGGCGGGCGTTCGGCGACCGAGCGGTGCTCCGAAACGTCTCGATCGCGGTCCCGGTCGGCAGCACGCTGGCCGTTCTCGGGCCGAACGGAGCGGGCAAGACCACTCTCCTCCGGATTCTCGCCACGCTGCTTCGGCCGACGAGCGGCGAGGCCAGCGTTCTCGACTGCGCGCTCCCAGGCGAGGCCTGGCGGGCCCGGGGCCGAATCGGGCTCCTCGGCCACGAGCCGCTCCTCTATCGCGACCTGACCGCCGCGGAGAACCTTGGTTTCCATGCGCGCCTTCACGGCCTCGCGGATGAAGCGGCTCAGCGGGTCGACGAGCTCCTCCGGCAGGTCCGCATGTCGCGGCGTGCGGACGAGCTGGTGCGAAACCTCTCGGCCGGGATGGTCCAGCGCCTGGCCGTGTGCCGGGTGCTCCTGCACGAGCCGGAGCTCCTGCTTCTGGACGAGCCTCGATCCCATCTGGATCCGGAGGCGGGAGCGCTCGTCGAGCCGCTGCTGGGCCCCGCGCGGGGGCGCACCCGCGTCCTGGTCACGCACGAGGTCGATGCGGCTCTGGCCGAGGCCGATCTCGTCCTGGCGCTCAGGGCGGGGGGCTCGGTTGCCTACGCCGGCCGCGCCAGCGGCCTGTCGGCGGGGGACGCGCGGGCCATCTACGGAGGCGCGCCGTGACCGCGCACTCCGAGGCGCGCGCGCAGCGCCGCGCGAGCTCGCTCGTGGCGCTGCGGGCGATCCTCGTGAAGGACCTGCGGGTCGAGCTGCGGACGCTCCAGTCGGTGCCCGCCATGGCGTTGTTCGCCGTGACCACGTTCGTGATCTTCCGCTACGGCCTCGACAGGCAGTCGCTCAGCGGCGGCCTCGCGGCGGGGGTCCTCCTCGCCACGGTTCTGTTCGCGGCGATCATCGCGGTGAACAGGCTTTTCGTCGCCGAGCGCGAGGAGGGGGGCTTCGACGCGATTCGCCTGGCCCCGGTCGACGGAACCGCGCTGCTCGGCGCGAAGGCCGCAGCGCTCGTGATCTACCTCGTCGTCCTGGAGACGATCGCCGTTCCCGTCTTCGCGCTCTTCTTCCTGAACTCCTGGGGCGGCGTCCCCCCGCTCGCAGGAGTCCTCCTGCTCGCCGACCTCGGCCTCGCCGCGACCGGCGTGCTGGTCTCGTCCATGGCGGCCAACTCCCGGGCGCGCGATCTCCTGGTGCCGCTCGTCCTGTTGCCGCTGCTGGTGCCCGTGATGATCGCGGCTGCCGGTGCGTCGCGGGAGCTGCTCGCCGCAGGCGGGCCGTCGTACGACGGAGTGGCGAAATGGCTGGCCGTGCTGGCGTTCTACGATATGACGTTCGCGGCGGTGGGCTTCGCCGTCTATGACTATCTCCTCGAGGACTGAAGCACCCGCCGACGCGCCTCGCATGAAGGTCCCAAGCCTCCGAGCCAACGCCATCGCAGCCACGCTCATCCTGTCCGCGGGCTTCGCGCTGGTCTTCTTCTACGCGCCTCTCGATGCCGACCAGGGGTTCATCCAGAAGATCTTCTACCTGCATGTCCCGCTCGCGATGTCCTCGCTCGCAGGGTTCGTCGCCGGCGGGATCTGTGCGATCGCCCACCTTCGTACTGGCGATCCCCGGTGGGACGCTCGCTCCTACGTCGCCATCCACCTGTCGATCATCTTCGGCGTCGGCGTGCTGATCACGGGGTCGATCTGGGCCCACGCCTCGTGGGGCAAGTGGTGGGTCTGGGATGAGCCGACGCTGGTGAGCTTCCTGATCGTGTTCCTGCTCTATGCGACCTATTACCCCTTGCGCTACGCGATCGAGGATCGCGACCGCCAGGCCCGCTACGCCTCGGTGTTCGCGATCACGGCGGGCGCCTTCGTCCCGCTCAACTTCGTGGCGGTGCGGATGGCCCAGTCCCTCGTGCACCCGCGGGTGTTCGCCACCGCAAACGGCGGCTTGCCCGGCTCGATGCTCCTCACCTTCCTGGTGTGCCTCGCGGGGATGGCCCTCCTGTGGCTGGCGCTAGTGCGGTTCGAGCTGGCCGCGAAGTCCGCGTCGGCGAGCCTGTCGCGGCTGCGGCGGGCGCTGGAGGGTGAGCCGCAGGTGCCCGCGCCGGGCTCGCGCGTCGCCCCGGGAGTCCCGTCCAGCGCGACGTCGGTGACCTGATGCCCGCGCTCCCGCTGGATGAGGCCGGCAAGTACGTCGCGGCCGCGTACCTGGTCTTTCTGGCACTGATCCTGATCTACGTCGCGATCATGGGGGCGAAACTCGCGCGGATCGACCGCGAGCTGTCCGAGCTGGCGGAGCTCGCAGAAGGCAACCGCCAGCCGGCAACAGGCCCTCCAAGCGCGGACGCGGGCGCAGACCAAGGTGCCCGAGGCGGAGCCGAGGGCAAGATGTTCGAGCGAGAGCCGAGCAGCCGGGAGGAATTGGTGTGACCGAGCTGCTCGCCTTGGGGATCTCGCACAAGACGGCTCCCCTCGAGCTCCGCGAGCGCGTAGCGTTGACCGAGGGTCGCGCGGTGGGCGTCCTGCGCGAGCTGGTCGAGGCCCGCGAGGTCCAGGAGGTGGCCGCGATCTCGACCTGCAACCGGACCGAGCTCTTTGTTGCGGCGCCGGATCCGGTGGGCGCCGAGGCGATGGCCCTCGGGGTGCTGGCGCGGGAGGCGGGGACGCCGCCGACGGAGCTCGTCGGTCACCTGTACTCCCTGCGCGGGGCCGATGCGGCGCTCCATCTGTTTCGGGTCACCGCGGGTCTCGATTCGATGATCGTCGGCGAGGCCGAGGTGCAGGGTCAGGTGAAGCGTGCCTACGAGCTCGCGCTCGTGGAGGGGGCGACCGGACCGATCCTCAACCGCCTCTTCCGCGGCGCCCTCGCCGCTGGCAAGCGGGCTCGCTCCCAGACGGGCATCAACGAGCGGGGCGTGTCGGTCCCGTCGGTCGCCGTCGAGCTCGCTCGGCGAACGCTCGGGGACCTCTCGAGCCGCCTCGTGCTGGTCGTCGGCGCCGGTGAGACCGCCGAGCTCACGGCCCGAGCGCTCGTGGCGCGCGGTGTCGAGCCGGCATTCATCGCCAACCGCCGCTACGACCGGGCGATCGGGCTCGCGCAGCGCTTCGGCGGGCGCGCGATCCGGTTCGAGGAGCTTCCAGAGCAGATGGTGGGCGCCGACATCGTCGTCGCCTCCACCAGCTCTCCGCATCACGTGATCGAGCGGACCGAGCTCTCCCAGGTGATGGAGGCACGCGGGGGACGCCAGCTGCTCTTGATCGACCTCGCTGTTCCCCGCGATGTGCATCCCGACTGCCGCGGCCTCGAGGGTGTGGGCCTGTTCGACATGGATGACCTGCAGAGGCTGGTCGAGCGAAACGCGTCCGGGCGTGAGGCCGAGGGCCGGCGCGCGGAGAGCATCCTGCGGACGGAGCTCGGGAGCTTCGAGCGCTGGATGGCATCTCAGAACGTCGTGCCGACGATCGCGGCCCTGCGTGCGCGAGCGGATGAGATCACGGCGCGCGTTCTGGCGGAGAACGAGCAGCGGTGGGAGTCGCTGAGCGACGGCGACCGTGAGCGCGTTCGGGCCATGGCCCGGGCGATCGCGAGCAGGCTGCTGCACGAGCCGACCCTGCAACTCAAGCGCTCCTCCGGCGAGGAGGACGCGTACGTGTACGTGAACGCGCTCCGCGAGCTGTTCGGTCTCGACGCTGAGAGCGCGCCCGCGCGGGGCGCGGACGCCGAGGTGCGGGCGCTTCGCGATGCCAGGCGCGGCCGCTCGGCGACTTGAATCAGGCCCAGGTCCTCAAGCTCGGTACGCGCGGAAGCCAGCTTGCCCTCGCGCAGGCGCAGGCCGTGGCGGACGCGATCGGGGACGCCGAGGTGATCCCGGTCGCGTCCACGGACTCCGAGCCCGGCGACAAGGAGCGATTCGTCCGCGGCGTGGAGCGGGCGCTTCTCGCCGGCGAGGTGGACCTGGGCGTCCACTCGGCGAAGGACGTGCCCGGCGACCGACCGGACGAGCTCCGCCTCGCCGGCGTCGCGCGGCGCGAGGATCCGCTCGACGCGTACGTGGGAGCGGCGTCCTCGCTGAACGACGTGGAGGCCGGATCCCGGATCGGGACCTCGAGCCTCCGGAGGCGTTCGCAGCTCCTTGCGTCGCACGCCGATCTGGAGGTGGTCGAGCTTCGCGGCAACGTCGACACCAGGCTTCGCAAGCTGGCGGAGGGCGACTACGACGGCATCGTGGTCGCCGCCGCGGGCCTGCGCCGGCTCGGCCGGGACTCGGAGATCTCGTTCACGTTCGCCATCTCCGAGCTGACCCCGGCGCCGGGGCAGGGGTCGCTCGCGATCGAGACGCGACGGGGCGACGCCTCGGCGGCGGCGGAGGCGGCCCGGATCTCCGACCATGACGCGCTCGTGGAGCTGACGGCTGAGCGAGCGGCGGTCGTCGCGCTGGATGCGAGCTGCCAGACGCCCGTCGGCGTCTGCGCGCGCATCGCCGACGACGAGCTCGTCCTGCACGGCTATGCGGGCCTTCCAGACGGCTCCGAGTGGGTTCGCGACCGGGTGGCGGGCGACCGCGAGCAGCCGGTGGCCCTCGGTGCGGCGCTGGCGGAGCGGATGCTCGTCGCAGGCGCCCGGGACATCCTCGAGCGGGCTGGGGCGGCGCCGTGATAGCCGCGGCGCGGGCCGGCGTCGTCTATCTGGTCGGGGCGGGACCGGGCGACCCCGGGTTGATGACCGTCCGCGGGACGGAGCTCCTCGCGAGCGCCGACGTGATCCTCCACGACCGACTGATCCCCGCCGAGGCGCTCCGCGGCGCGCGGGAGGACGCCGAGGTTGCGTACGTCGGCAAGCGGCCGGGCCAGCCCGAGCTGCCGCAGACGGAGATCGAGCGCCGGATGATCGACCAGGCCCGCGCCGGCAGAAGCGTGGTCCGGTTGAAGGGGGGCGACCCATTCGTGTTCGGCCGCGGGGGCGAGGAGGCCGAGGCGCTCGCCGAGGCCGGAATCCCATTCGAGGTCGTGCCGGGCGTCACCGCCGGGGTGGCTGCTCCGGCCTATGCCGGGATCCCGCTCACCCATCGCGACGATGCCTCCGCCGTCGCCTTCGTCGCTGGTCACGAAGACCCGTCCAAGGATGGATCGGCGATCGACTGGGACTCGCTCGCAAGGTTTCCGGGCACGCTCGTTCTCTACATGGGCGTGAAGCGCGTCGGCGAGATCGTCGCTCGGCTGACCGGTGCGGGCAGGCGGGCGGATGAGCCCGCCGCCGTCGTCGAACGGGGCACGACGCCGGCGCAGCGCACGGTCCGGGCACCGCTGGCGGAGCTGCCGGACGCCGTGGCACGGGCGCAGATCACTCCGCCCGCGATCGTCCTCACCGGCGCCGTCGCCGGGCGCCGCGACACGATCGCCTGGCTCGAGCGGCGACCGCTCTTCGGCCGGCGGGTGGTCGTGACCCGGGCGCGGGCGCAGGCCAGCGGGCTCGCGGCCACGCTCGCGGCGCTGGGGGCGGACGTCGTGGAGCTGCCGGCGATCCGGATCGAGCCGCGACTCGAGTCGCAGGCGGTACGTGACGCCATCGGCGCGATCCACTCCTACGCGCTGATCTGCCTGACCAGCCCGAACGGAGTTCGGCTTCTGTTCCAGGCGCTGGACGAGGGCGGGCTGGACGCGCGGGCACTGGCGAACGCGACCGTCGCTGCGATCGGACCAGGGACGGCCGCTGCGCTGGGGGAGCGGGGCATTCGGCCAGATGTGGTCCCTGAGCGGTCGGTGGCGGAGGCGCTGGTCGAATCGCTCGTGGACGTCAGCGTGGTGGACCGCCCCGTGCTCGTCGCTCGCGCGGGCGAGGCCAGGGACGTGCTGCCCGATGCGCTCCGCGAGCGGGGCGCGAAGGTGGACGTGGTCGGGCTGTACGAGACGGTGGCCGAGGAGCCGGACCCCACGGCGCTCGAGGCCGCGGAGTCGGCCGACTACTTGACCTTTACGTCGTCATCGACGGTGCGCAACTTCATCGCGGTGGCCGGAAACCGGATGCCGGACGATGCCAGGATCGTGTCGATCGGACCGGTGACGAGCGACGCGGTGCGCGCCGCGGGCCTCGAGGTCGACGTCGAGGCCATGCGACACGATCCAGACGGCCTCGTGGAGGCGCTGCTACTCGACGCCGGCCGGCGATCGGTTGTCGGTTGACAGCGGTCGGGCGGCGTCCCTAGCCTGGCGGAAGGCCGTGGAGCCCATCCCGGGCTCGGAGCCGCGTAGGGAGCAATTGACGAATACCGGAGAGGGTGCTCGGGGCGACGGCGCCGGGTTCCATATCGAGCGTGACCTCCTCTGCACGGTCAACTCGGACGGCTACTTCACGTCGCTGAACAGCGGCTGGGAGCGGGTTCTGGGCTGGACGCGCGAGGAGCTGATGTCGCGCCCGATCATTGACTTCATCCATCCCGCCGACCGCACCCGGGCGGTCACCGAGCTGGCGAAGGTTACGAGTGCGGACTACGAGGTCGTGAACTTCGAGAATCGCTACCGGTCCCGTGGCGGCGGCTGGCGCTGGCTGCGTTGGAGCGCGCGCACCGACGGCGAAAGCTGGTTCGCCGTCGCCTTCGACGTCACCCGCGAGAAGGAGGTCGAGGCGCGGTTGCGCGGTGTTCTGACCGACGAGTACCTGCTCGCATACAGCCAACCGATCATCGATCATCGACGGGGCACGGTCGTGCAGGAGGAGCTCCTCGTTCGGATGCGCGACGACAACGGGTCAGCGGCGATCCTGATGCCCTCCGAGTTCCTTCCGGATGCCGAGCGCTGCGGGCTCATCGGGCTGGTGGACAGGTGGATGGCGGCCCACGCTGTCGCGCTCTCGCGGCGGGGCCGGCGGGCCGAGGTGAACCTCTCCGCGGTTTCGATCGCGGACGAGGAATTCACCGCCAGGCTCGAGCAATGGATCGAGCGCGCCGCCGTCAACCCGTCCAACCTCGTGTTCGAGATCACCGAGACCGCCGCCCTCGAACAGCTGGATCTGGCGGTCGACTTCGCTGAGCGGCTCACCCGACTCGGGTGCCAGTTCGCCCTCGATGACTTCGGGACCGGCTTCGGGTCGCTCACGCATGTACGGGTGCTGCCGGTCAGGTACCTGAAGATCGACACGAGCTTCGTCCGCGAGGCCGCTTCGAGTCGCGAGGATCAGGCGATGGTTCGCGGGATCGTCGCGATCGCCCGCGAGCTCCGAATGCTGACGGTGGCGGAGGGAATCGAGGACGCGCGGACGCTGGAGCTCGTGACCGATCTCGGCGTGGACTACGCCCAGGGCTTCCACATCGGCCGTCCTGCACCGGTGGCCTGAGGCGAGGCGTCTGAACTACCTTTCGTGCCGTGGCCACGCGGCCGATCACGTTTCTCTCGGACTACGGCTACGACGACGAGTTCGCCGGGGTGTGCCGGGCGGTGATCGCTCGGATCGCGCCCGAGGCGACGGTGATCGACTTGACCCATGGCATCCGGCGGCATGGCGTCGAACGGGGAGCCGCGGTGCTGGCGAACGCGCTTCCATACACGCCTGCGGGCATCCACCTGGCCGTGGTGGATCCCGGAGTCGGCTCGCCTCGGCGCGCCGTGGCGGTGCGCGCGGCGACCGAGGATCGGATCCTGGTCGGTCCCGACAACGGGCTGCTATGGCCCGCGATCGTGCGCCTCGGTGGCGCTGTCGAGGCCGCCGACATCTCCTTGTCCGACCTGCGGTTGGAGCCGATCTCGGCAACGTTCCACGGCCGCGACGTGTTCGCCCCGGTCTCCGCGCACCTCGCCCGCGGCGTCTCCCTCGCGGAGGCCGGGGAGAGGACCCAGCCCGAGTCGCTGGTCCGGATCGACGCCCCCGAGCCTGCGATCGAGGCAGGGCGCGTAAGGGCGCACGTGGTCTCCATCGACCGGTTCGGCAACTCGGCGCTTGACCTCGCGGACCGGCATCTGCCCCAGAGCGGGCTGCGGATGGGCCGCCCGGTCACCGTGGACGTGGCCGGCTCGACGCGCGACGGCGTGTTCGCGCTCACCTTTGCCGACGTCCCCGACGGTGGCTTGCTTCTCTACGAGGACTCGACCGGCAGCCTCGCGCTCGCCGTCAACCGCGGCGACGCCGCCGCCGAGCTCGGCCTCGAGCCCGGAGCCGAGGTCACCCTGCGGCCGGCGGACTGACGGTGGTGGAGGCCCGATCGCCCTTCGGGGCTCCGCGCAGGCACTACCGGCTCGTCGATTCGACGAACGAGCGCGCGCGGGAGCTCGCCGCCACCGGAGCGCCGGGGGGCACGATCGTCACCGCGGACGAACAGAT
>Ga0209382_10000284_pt1 | contig 81459 bp, 76 predicted proteins | sample SoiMetdeltSBSDD5_FD_187599 | JGI IMG/M metagenome (GOLD analysis project Ga0209382, IMG submission 187599) | Bulk soil microbial communities from a Populus tree surrounding site in Tennessee, USA - Soil MetaG P. deltoides SBSDD5 (SPAdes) (version 2) | ecosystem: Environmental > Terrestrial >... | reverse complement strand
GCGCGAAAGCCCCTTCGCAATACCGTTCACCTGATCAGCTAGGTCACAAATGAATCAGCTGAGCCGCAATCCCATCGGGTGTCGGGGGCGCTATTCGTTGACGAGAGCCGCAGCCGCCTTGTCGACGGCGGTCTGCGCGTACTTCTGCAACAGCGCAGTCGGATCGCCGAAGGTGTCGTACGCGAACAGGTAGACCATCAGGTCGCGCTTCCGCGCCCAGACGGCGTCGATGTCGAGCGACTGACCGCTGTCGGGGTCCTCGAAGTGCACCCGATAGGCGGCCGACTCGTCACCGACCTGGGGGAACGAGAGGTCCGTCACGGAGACGTCGAGGCCGTTGAACTTGTCGCCCTCGCAGTCGGCGATCGCCTCCTGGAGCAGCTGCAACGCCTCGCCACCGCGGCCCTCCGGCACGAAGCCCACCTGCTCGCCGATGCTCGGGCCGGTGTCGACCTCCTCGGCGAACTGCACCTCGGCCCGCGGCAGCTGGTCGACCTCGAACCCCAGCAGGTGCGACATGCGGATGCCGCACAGCGGATCGTCCTCCTCGTCACCGTCGTCGGGCACCTCGGCCCAGCCGGCCGGGACGTCGTCGATCGTGAGCAGACCGGGGCTGAGCTCGTCCTCGCTCGGCAGGTCGGCGAGCTCGTCCGAAGCGGTCTCCTCCGATTGTGCGGAGTCCGAGTCACCGGAGTCGGATCCGCTGGAATCGTCGTCGCCCCCGCAGGCGCCCAGGACGATCACGGCCGCGAAGGCAGCCGCGAGCCAGCGTTTCGTCGCCATCTGATCCCCGTCCCTCGTTCCCTCGTTCCCGCCGAGCGGCATCACTTTCGAGCGACGCTAGGCGAGTGGGTGGGGGCGAACACGGGCCGAAGGTCCCGACCCGCGCGGCCGGCCTCCCTCAGCCGCGGCGGCCGGACCGGGAGCCGCCGCGCCGAGGAGCGAAGAACTCCAAGGCCTTGCGGGTCTTCGGCTCCTGGGTGCCGACGGCCGACAGCCCGTGGTCGCGCAGGAATCGCATGGACTCCGCCGCCACCTTGACGGCGTCCTTCGGGGTTGCCTTCGTCGAGATCTCCACGAGTGGAATCTCGCCCGGGTAGTGCCACTGCTCGATCGTGGTGCGGCGGAAGCCGGGCGGCGCCCACTTCAGCAGCACAATGAAGATCGGCCCGAGCGGCATCAGCTCGTCCCAGCCGACGCCCGGCGTTCGATCCGCGAAGAGAGCCCGCTGCTCCTTAGTGAACAGCTGTTCCAGCGATCGTTCGCCCGTGATCGTCTTCGCGACGGCACCGGTGCTCCGGGTGCCCTTGAGCGAGGCCGACACGACGTACGCGCCGCGGGACACGTCCATCTCGATCTTGAGGTTCTTCGAGGTCCGTACGTCGTGGGGCAACTCGGCCGGCTTGATCGGACGCAGCTTCACGACGGTGTCGTCATCGGCGTGCTGGGTGCGACGCGCCCGCAGGACCAGCCCGTTGCGGAACAAAGTGAGGTCGGGCGTGTCGAAGAAGTAGACCAGCCGGATTATGCCCTCGAGCGGGTCGAAGCCGAGGCGGTACAGCGACATCCGCTGGTCGGCTGGAACGGTCATCTTCAGCTCGACGCTGCGCACGTCGGCCATCTCGTCGAGCATGTCGATCAGCTGATCACGGGTCAGCGTGGCCAGTCCCTCCGCCTGCTTCGCGCTCGCCATGTCGACTCCTCTGCGCCGTGCGCCGGGTCAGCCGCGGTGCCGGCAGCGCTCTCGAGGCTGTCGCCATCGCCGACGGGGCCGCATCCCCCCGGGCGGGTGAACCCGTCCGCTCACCGGGGTTGGCCGCGGTGCGCCCTTCGGGCCCTAGTGCCCTGGTGAACGCGGGTGGCGGCGCGGGATCGTCGGTGCCGACGCAGCCTCTCGGCGTGAGGACCCGACGATGGAGCACACGAACGAACTGCCCGATCTGCATCAGCGGGCACTGGACCGCTTCGGGGCCAACGTGCGGCAGGTACGCGACGACCAATGGGACAGTCCGACGCCGTGCGACGACTGGGACGTACGCACTCTCGTCAACCATGTCGTCAACGAGAACCGCTGGACACCGCCACTCCTCGAGGGACAGACCATCGCCGAGGTCGGCGACCGCTTCGACGGCGATCTACTCGGCGCCGATCCGAAGCACTCGTGGGACGACTCGGCGCAGCAGGCGGCGGCTGCGGTGCATGCGGACGGCGCGCTTGATCGGATCGTGCACCTGTCCTTCGGCGACGCGCCGGGTGGCGAGTACGTCTGGCAGTTGTTCGCCGACGTCCTCGTCCACGGTTGGGATCTGGCCAGCGCGATCGGGACCGAGACCCGGCTCGACCCGGAGCTGGTCGAGGCCTGCGCTCAATGGTTCGCCGGGGTCGAGGAGGATTACCGTAGCGCCGGTGCGATCGGGCCGCGGCCGGAGGTCGCCGCCGACGCGGACGCGCAGACCCGCCTGCTGGCCGCCTTCGGACGCGCCTCAAAGTGGGGCTGACCGCCGGTCAGGTCTCGCGGCGCGAATCGACCGGCGCCGAATGGTCCGAGCCGGCCCGGGCGGCGGCCGGATCGCCGTCCAGGCCCGGTTCGAGAATCAGCCGGGCCAGCGCGTCCTCGCGGCTGTAGTGACCGACGACGTCGAACCAGCGCTTGGCGTGCAAGGCGACTCGCAAGTCGCAGTCCGCGACGACGATGCCCTCCTCGCCGTACAACGGCCCGGCGATGACGCGCCCGTCGTCCGGCTCGATGATCGCGGCCCCGCCTCTGCCGAAGACCTCCAGGCCGTCGGGCAGCGGCACCGGGAAGTCGTCGGGGAACGCGTTCGCCGGGATGTACTGCGGCGCCGACACGACGTACGCCCGCGACTCTGTCGCGATGTGGCGCATGCTCACGAGCCAGGCGTCGGAGTCGTCGGCCGTCGGCGCCAGCCAGATCTGCGGTCCGCCGCGATAGAGCGCATAGCGGGCCAGCGGCATCATGTTCTCCCAGCAGATCAGGCCGCCGAGGCGCCCGATCGGCGTGTCCGCGATCGCCAGGTCGGTGCCCGCCCCGACGCCGTGGAAGAGCCGCTCGTGCATCGTGGGCATGAGTTTGCGGTGCTTCGTGAGCAGGCCGTGCGGTCCGAAGACGAGCAGGGTGTTGTAGAGCGATCCGGGCCGGTGCGACTCCCGTTCGTTCACGCCGATCGCACAATGGATGCCGAGTTCGGCGCACTTGCGCGCGATGCGATCGGTGAGCGGTCCCGGCACGTCGACGGCGTTGTCCCACATCCGTTCCCAGAAGTCGTTCCAGCCCTCGAACGCGGCCGCCGGGGAGGCCCAGGCGTTCGAGGGATAGAGCGGGACGAACGTCTCTGGGAAGACAGCGAGCTGGACGCCGTCCGCGGCCGCCTCGTCGAGCAGGCGACCGACCTTGTCGACCGTGGCGTCGGCGTCGAGGATCACCGGCGTGGCCTGGATCGCCGCAACGCGCACGGTGGGAAAGCGTGTCATCTGCGGAGCGTACGACGCGGGTAACGTCGACCGACAGGGCCGTCGGTCCCGGGGCATCAGCGGCGCGGCGAGCGCGGCCATCCTGCCCGCCTCACTAGCGAACTAGTGCGTGCTGTCGGTGAAGAACTCGGTGAGCACCGGAGCCAGGAGGCCGTCGGCCAGGCCGTGCCACTCGCCGGTGAGGCTGCGATGGGTCGCGTTGGGAAGCCGGGCCGCGACCATCGACGCCCAGCCGCTGAGATTGTCGGTGCTGCCGTCGCTGTCGAGGACGAGCGTGGGCGCGGTCACCGCGGCGAACACCTCGGGTGCGGTCGCCTCCGAGATCCGGCAGTCGTAGACCAGCGTGTGGGCAACCGACTCCATCGCCTTCCAGGCCGGGGTGCCGCGGGAGTCTTCGATGATCTCGTCGGGGACGCCGATGCTCATCTGGAAATGCTCGACCGCGTCGCTGTGGCGTCCCGCGTCGACCAGCTCGGCCAGCTCGATGGTCAGTGACCTCGGAGCCCGGGTCTCGTCGTCGTCGAGCGGCGGCTCGAGCAGGGCCAGCCGCGGGATGCCGAGCCCGCGCGCCGCGGCGTGCAGGCCGAGCAGGGCTCCGCTGGAGAACCCGTAGAGGTACGCCGAACCGCCGGCCGCCTCGATCAGGGCGGCGAGATCGTCGACCTCTCGGTCGACCGAGTACGGCAGGGTGTCGGTGCTGTCGCCGCGGCCGCGTCGGTCGTAGCGGTAGACCGTGAAGTGGTCCGCGAGCAGATCGGTGAGCCCCGTGAAGGAGCTGAACGCCCGATAGTGGGCTGCCGCCTCGACCAGGATGAGCGCCGGGCCCCGTCCGGTTCGTTCGTAGGCGATGGTGGTGCCGTCCGCCGAGCGTGCGAACCCCTCGGGTGCTGTCGTCATCGACACATCCTCTCCGTCCCCGACTGTATTCCGATTCAGCTGCCCTCCCGAGGCGCACCAGAGCATCGTCGCATCGTCCCGGTCCAGGAACGGCGGCACTCCCGGCCTTGGCACAGGACGACCGGGTACGCGCTCGCGAGTCGCTCCCCCGCGCTGACGCGGTGCGCGATCATGGCGACATGCAACCGACGGCAGTGGCCGTGCCGGATCCGGCTGCCGTCCTCGACGCGTTTAGGATCGCCGGCCGGCCCGTCGAGATGGTCGAGGTGGCCGGCGCGTGGTCGAACCGGGTCTACCGGCTGACCACCGACAGCAACCGGTTCGCCGTGAAGGAGATGCTCAACCCGTGGGGTGACGCCGGCTGGCGCGACTGGCTGGAGGTCGCCTGGCGGTACGAGCTGCAGGCGTACGACGCCGGGATCGAGATGCCGGAGCCGATCCCGAATCCGGTCGACGGCGGCTGCCTGGCGTGGATCGACGGGCCGGACGACGGTGACCTGATCGCGGTTCGGGTGCACCGGTGGGTGTCCGGGCGTCCGCACGACGCCGGTCCGTCGAGCCGTCCGGTGGCGGAGTGGGCGGGCCGGGTGCTGGCCGTCCTGCACGGGCTCGACCCGCGCCCGGTCGAGGTCGCCGGGCTGCCGTCGCGAGACCGGGAGACGGTCGAGCGGTGGCCGGAGCTCGTGAGTCTGGCGCAGAGCGCCCGAGCGCGTTGGACCGGGCTGCTCGTCCAGGCCGAGCCGGTCGTCCGGAGGATCGCTGCGCTGGCCGATTCGGCGGAGGAGCTCGACGAACCCGAGGTGATGAGCCACGGCGACATCGACCAGGCCAACATCGTCGTCTCGCCCGCCGGGCCGGTGCTGTGCGACTGGGACTCCGCCGCCCCGCTCGCGCCGCGCCAGGAGCTCGTCGACGTCGCGATGTCGCTGGCCGGCTGGAAGCGGTTCCACGTCGCCCGGGCGGTCATCGCGTCCTACGAGGCATCGACCGGGCGGCAGATCACCGTCCGGGCCGCCGACCTCGGGCCGTCGATGTTGTCGAGCCTGGACTGGATCCGCTTCAACGTCGAACGCGCTCTTGGAGTGCGCTCGGCCAGTGCCGACGAGCGGACGAGCAGCGACGGCTTGGTGGCCGGGCTGCTTCAGCAGTTGCCGCATCAGGCGTACGTCGCGCAGCAGGCCCCCGACCTGCTCGTCAGGAGCTAGCCAGCTCGGCGATCAGCGCCCGCTCGTCCGCGTCGGACAGACCCGCCTGGCGCGGCGCACTCAGATCGCGGGTCAACTCCCAGGCGAGGGTGTCCGCGAGCGTGTCGGCCAACGGGCGGGTGACGAGTCCCTCGGCGCGGGCGGCGCCGGTGTCGCGAGCGGCGAAGCCGGCGTAGTCCGGCAGCGGCAGCCAGTGCGGCAGCGACCGCTCGCCCATCCACGGCGCGACCTCGTGGGCCTGCAGCCACTCCTGATCGACCGGTGCGAGTGGTCCGGCGTGGCCTCCGACGTCGCGGGCGATCTCCAGATGGCGGGGTAGCGGCGTCGGCACGCCCATGGCGTTGAACGGGCCGGACAGCCCACGCCCGGCGGCGTCGACGACCCAGCCGGCCAGGTCGCGCACGTCGATCACCTGGGTCGACAGCTCCGGCACGTCGGGCACGAGCACGGTGCGGTGGTCGGCGGCCGGCCGGGCGAAGCGCAGCGGCCAGTAGCCGGTGCGATCGGTGATGTCGCCGGGGCCGCCGATCAGGCCGGCCCGGACCAGCAGGGAGCGGTCGGCGCCGTAGGCCTTCACGACGTGCTGCTCGGCGGCCACCTTCGCCTCGCCATAGGTCTCCATCGTCTCCATGACGTCGGCGTCGAGGGCTGGGAGCAGCGCGGCCCGCTCGTCCGCCCCTGGGGTGTCGTGTTCGGCGTACACGCTCGCGGAGGAGATGAAGACGAAGGTCTCGCTGCGGTCCGCCAGGGCGGTGGCGGCGCGGCGTACCTGACCGGGCTGCCGCGAGAGGTCGATCACGACGTCCCACGTCTGCTTTCCGACCTCGTCGAGGGCGTCGGGCCGCTCCCGGTCCACGCGGACGAACGTCGCGCCGTCCGGGACCGTGCCGGACTCGCCGCGAGCCAGGCACGTCACTTCGTGGCCACGTTCGAAGGCCGTTTCGGTCAGGACACCACCGAACCATCCGGTTCCGCCAAGCAAGAGAATTCGCATGAGGACAGCAGACGTCAGCGCGGACCGTCGCACAACGGAGGTTCGCCAAGCGCGTAAACCTACGCAGCCGGGAGATGTCCGGCTGAGCCGGTCCGGTCTGGCGGGAATCGGTGCACAATGGGGCGATGGACGAGCAGCGACCCTCGGCGTCCTACAACGCCGCCTTGTGGCTCATCGCCGTGGGACTCGTCCTCGTCGGATACGGCGCCTGGGAACGGTGGGGGACCAACGTCGTCGCCTGGCACAACCAGCGGGAGGCGGTCGCCGACCTCACCGACGGCTGGCGCGACCCGGACGACGCCAAGATCGGCCAGGCGATGGCACTGCTGCGGATTCCCGCCCTGGGCGCCGACTACGAAGTGCCGATCGTCGAGGGCGTCAACAGCGACGACCTGTCGCGTGGCGTCGGCCACTATCCACGTACGGCGCTACCGGGCGAGGTCGGCAACTTCGCGGTCGCCGGTCATCGGGTGACCCACGGCGAGCCGTTCCGGGAACTGCCGAAGCTGGTGCCGGGCGACATCATCGAGGTGGAGACCTCCGAGGCGATCTACACCTATGCCTTCGACAACGACCCGGGCGATCTCGTCGTGCAGCCGGACGACACCTGGGTGCTCGATCCGGTGCCGCCGGGAACCCTCTACGACGAGGGCGAGGCGGAGCCAACGCAGGCGATCGTCACCCTGACGACCTGCGGGAAGCTTATCCACACCAGCGACCGGATCGTGGCGTTCGGCCACCTCGTCGACACCGAGTGGAAGTAGCCCGGCCGTCAGTCCTCGTCCACGGGACGGCGTCTTCGCAATGCGAGGAGCGCGCCACCGGCCAGCAATGCGCCGAGGCCGGCGAACGTGGCCCGCGGACCCCACGGCGAGGCTCCGGTGTCGGCCAGCGGCGGCTCGCGCGGCTCGGCACCAGGCGGCTGCTCGGCCGGCGCGTCCGGCCGGTCCTCGCCGGGCGGTGGCGGTGGGTTGTCCGGCCTGTTGACCACCTCCTGCGAGCAGGTGGCGTCGGACAGCGTGATCGAGCCGCTGAGCTGCAGCACCGAGTTCAGGTCGGGGATCTCGCTCGTCGGGAGCTCCGCCAGAAGAGCGTCGAGGGTGTCGTAGAGCTGCTGACCCGACATGGTGCCGACGTCGGCCGGTAGCGCCGGGAGGCCGGCCCTCCGTGCCGGCCTTCTGGATCTCGGACAGCAGCTGCTGCACCGTGTCCTCGAACGCGCCCATCGCCTCGGGCAGTTGCTGCAGCACGTCGGCGTCGATGTCAGTGTCGAGCGTGACGACCAGGTTGGACACCGAGCCGAAGGTCTTCTGGTCGGTGATCTGGTGGTTCCACCGGACCGAGCCGAGGCCGGGCACCGGGATGTCGGTGTTGGGCTCGAGCTCGATCGATGCGTCGGACGGGACGCCGCTGCCGGTCAGGCTGCCCACCGGCGCCTCCAGCGCGACCTGGTCGCCGTCGCCCGTACAGCGGGCGGCGAGGTTCTCCACCGTCAGCGCGCCGCTCGCGATGTCGAGGTGCCCGATCACGGCCTCGCTCACCACGGAGCCGTTCTGCTTCGTCGACGCCGCGCGAAAGGCGTTCCCGTTGATCAGCGGGTTGCTCGGGAGGTCTCCGGCATCGTCGACGCCGCGGAACTCGGCATGGCCGAACCGGGTCGGCAGACCCAGCTGGTCCGGGCTGAGATGGACGATCTGCTCGGGTGGCATCGGCAGGTCCTGGAAGGCCTCGGGGACCCCCGCATCACTCGGGAACAGCGTCAAGGTCAGACCCTCGGTCTGGAACGCCGTCGCCTCGCGGCCGTACTTCGTTCGCGTATCCGCCGCCGCGGGAGTCGTCACCGCCAGCGCCGCGACGCTGGCGACGATCGTCGCCCCCGCTCCGGTCCGCACCCACCGGGTTGTCATGTGGAACTGCCCTCCCAAGTGCCGTTCTCTCACCCCAACAACGACGAAGTGACCGGCAGGCTACGGTTCGCGGCCCATAAGCTGGGTAGATGACGGAGGGGATCGGCCTGCCGGCGTGGAACGCCCTGCCGGACGCCGAGGCGGAGCGGGCGCTGCTGTCGTGCTGCGCCTCGAGCCGGTGGGCGCAGCGGGTGGTGAGCAGCCGGCCGTACGCGAGCCCGGAGCAGGTGTACGAGACCGCGGAACGGATCCTGATCGAGCTCGACGAGGCCGACGTGGACGCGGCCCTGGCGGCGCATCCCCGGATCGGCGACCGGCCGACCGGCGCCGACTCCCGCCGCGAGCAGGCCGGGGTGGCGGGGGCGTCGTCTGACACGCTGGCCGACCTGGCCGCGGTGAACCGGGCCTACGAGGAGCGGTTCGGCCACGTCTACCTGGTCTGCGCGACCGGCAAGGACGCCGACGAGCTGCTCGAGATCGCGCGGGCCCGGCTGGGCAACGACCCGGCGACCGAGCGGCGGGTGCTGCGGGTCGAGCTGGCCAAGATCAATCAGATCCGTCTCAGCCGCCTTCTCGGTCAACCGCCACGTGCATCGAAGGAGTGAAGGTGATGGCGACGGTCACGACCCATGTCCTCGACAGTGCGCGGGGCCGGCCCGCGTCGGGCGTCGGCGTTCGGTTGCAATCGGCCGACGGGGCCGAGATCGCGGCCGGTCGTACCGACGACGACGGGCGGATCACCGATCTCGCGCCGTCAGAGCTGGGCGCCGGAGCGTACCGCCTCGTTTTCGACACCGGCGGCTACTTCGCCGCCACCGGGCAGAGCGGCTTCTACCCGGAGGTCGTCATCGCGTTCAGCGTCGACGATCCGGCCGAGCACTACCATGTGCCGTTGCTGCTCGCGCCGTTCGCCTACTCCACCTATCGCGGGAGCTGACCGATGAGCATCGAGCTGGGCAGCAATCAGTACGGAAAGGCCGAGTGCCGCGTCGTCCGGGTGGTGCGTGACGCGGCTCGGCACGAGCTGCACGACGTCAACGTGTCGACCTGTCTGTGGGGCGACTTCGCGGCCGCCCACACCGCCGGCGACCAGTCGCGGGTGCTGCCGACCGACACGCAGAAGAACACCTGCTTCGCGTTCGCCAAGGAGCGGGGGATCGACCAGGTCGAGGACTATGCGCTGGCGCTCGGGCGGCACTTCGTCGACGACATCGAGTCGGTCGCCGGGGCGCGGATCGAGGTGGACGACTACGCGTGGGACCGCGTGGTCGTCGACGGCCGCGAGCACGACCACACGTGGTCCCGCCGTGGCGACGCCGTGCGCACGGCCACCGTGACCGTGATCGGCTCGGATGCCTGGGTGGTGTCGGGGCTGCGCGACCTCGTCGTGCTGAAGTCGACCGGGTCGGAGTTCGCCGGGTTCATGCGGGACGAGTACACGACGCTGGCGGAGACCCACGATCGGGTGCTGGCGACCTCGTTGGTGGCGCGCTGGCGCTGGAACGGCGCGAGTCACGACTGGGGCCCGGCGTACGCCGACGTCCGGCAGATCCTCGTCGAGCGGTTCGCCGACGTGCACTCGCTGGCCCTGCAGCAGTCGCTGTGGGAGATGGGCCGGGCCGTGCTGGAGGCGTACGACGACATCGCCGAGATCCGGCTGTCCGCCCCGAACAAGCATCACTTCGTCGTCGACCTGGCGCCGTTCGGATTGGACAACCCGGGCGAGGTGTTCCATGCCGACGACCGGCCGTACGGGCTGATCCAGGCGGCGGTGACACGCGACGACGATCCCGACGCCGGCCCCGCCTGGGACACCACGGGCGCCTTCGCCTGAGCAGGGTTCAGTCGTGGAAGCCGCGAGTCGAATTCGGGCGCGAATCAACCAGGCAGCAGGCGCCGGATGAACGAGACGCGCACGAAACCGTGGCGTGCCCACGGGCGAGCCGACCAAGGTCCCTACCGACCGGCCTGCGGCCGTGGATACTGAGCGGATGGAGTTCCTGCGGCCGAGCAACTGGCCGGATGCCCTCGCAGCCAAGACCGAGCATCCGGACGCGCTGCCGATCGCCGGCGGCACCGACGTCATGGTCGAGCTCAACTTCGACCAGCGGCGGCCGCCGGCGCTGATCGACCTGACCGGCGTGCCGGAGCTCGCCGAGTGGGAGTGGGCCGACGGGCGAGTACGGCTCGGCGCCGGTGTGTCGTACACCCGCGTGATCGTCGAGCTCGGCGACCGGCTGCCCGGCCTCGCGATGGCCTCCCGTACCGTCGGCTCGCCGCAGATCCGCAACCGCGGCACGGTCGGCGGCAACCTGGGCTCGGCGTCGCCCGCCGGTGATGCGCATCCGGCGCTGCTCGCGGCGGACACCGAGGTCGAGGCCGCGTCGATCCATGGCAGCCGCCGGATCCCGATCGGTGATTTCTTCACCGGCGTCAAGCGCCATGCCCTGGAGCCCGACGAGCTGATCGCCGCGGTGTGGATCACGCCGCCGTCGGGCCCGCAGCAGTTCAGCAAGATCGGCACGCGCAACGCGATGGTGATCGCGGTCTGCGCCTTCGGCCTGGCGCTGCATCCGGACCGGCGTACGGTCGGCACCGGAATCGGCTCGGCCGCCCCGACCCCGATCCGGGCCGGCCAGGCCGAGGAGTTCCTCGCGGACTCGCTCGAGGAAGCCGGGCTCTGGTCGTCGCGTGGGACGTTGCCGGATTCCCTGACACAGGAGTTCGGCGAGCGCGTCGCGGACGCGGCGGCGCCGATCGACGACGTCCGCGGCAGCGCGGCCTACCGGCGACACGCTCTCGGCGTCATGGCCCGGAGGACCCTCGGCTGGGCCTGGGCGGACTATCAGGAGGCGGCCTGACATGCGGATCACGATGACCGTCAACGGCGAGCCCCGTGAGGTGGACGACGTCTGGCCGGGCGAGAGTCTGCTCTACGTGCTGCGCGAACGGATGGGCCTGCCCGGGTCCAAGAACGCTTGTGAGCAAGGCGAATGCGGCTCGTGCTCGGTCTATCTCGACGGGGTGCTCGCGTGCGCCTGTCTCGTCGCCGCCGGCCAGGCCCAGGGCCGCGACCTTGTCACCGTCGAGGGATTGGCCGAAGGCGCCGAGCTGCATCCGGTGCAGGAGGCCTTCGTCGAGGCCGGCGCGGTGCAGTGTGGTTTCTGCACGCCCGGACTCATCGTCGCGACCCATGACCTGCTCGCCCGGCGGCCCGACCCGAGCGACCCCGAGATCCGCGAGGCACTGGCCGGCAACCTGTGCCGGTGTACGGGTTACGAGAAGATCCTCGACGCGGTCCGGCTCGCTGCGAGTCGCGCGACGGCCTCATGACGACGGTCATCGACGGCTGCCACGTCGTCACGATGGACGACAGCCGGACCGAGCACGAGTCCGGCCACGTCGTCGTCGAGGGCAACCGCATCGTCGCGGTGGGCGCGGGTGCGGCGCCCGCGACGCCGGGTGCCCGGGTCGTCGACGGCAGCGGCTGCCTGCTGACCCCCGGCCTGATCAACACGCACCATCACCTCTACCAGTGGGTGACGCGGGGACAGGCGGTCGACGGCACCTTGTTCGAGTGGCTCACGACGCTCTATCCGGTGTGGGCACACATAGACGAACGGTCAGTGGGTGTGTCAGCTCAGGCGGCACTGGCCTGGCTGGCCCGGACGGGCTGCACGACGAGCAGCGACCATCACTACGTCTTCCCGCGCGAGGGCGGTGACCTGTTCGCGGCCGAGATCGACGCCGCTCGGGCGGTGGGGATCCGGTTCCACCCGTGCCGAGGGTCGATGGATCTCGGGCGAAGTGCCGGTGGGCTGCCACCGGACAGTGTGGTCGAAGACCGCGATGCCGCCCTGGCAGCGACCGAGGCGGCAATCGACCGGTGGCACGACCCGGCCCCGGACGCGATGGTCCGGGTCGCGGTCGCGCCGTGCTCGCCGTTCACGGTCACGGCCGAGCTCATGCGCGAAGCGGCCGAGCTCGCCCGGCGCCGCGGCGTACTCCTGCACACGCACCTGGCCGAAACGGTCGAGGAGGAAGACTACTGCCGCGAGCGCTACGGGCGGAGCTCCCTGGAGTACGCGGCCGCACTCGGCTGGCTCGGTGAGGACGTGTGGTTCGCCCACGCGATCCACCTCGACGACCACGGAGTCGAACGAGTCGGGGAGAGCCGTACCGGCGTCGCCCACTGCCCGAGCTCCAACGCCCGGCTCGGCGCCGGCATCGCCCGGACCCGAGAGCTACGCGACGTCCGCGCCCGAGTCGGGCTCGGGGTCGACGGCGCCGCGAGCAACGAGGCCAGCAGCCTGCTCGAAGAGGTGCGGCACGCCGTGCTGTTCGCGAGGGCCCGGGGCGGGCCGCGGGCGCTGACGGTCCGCGACGGGCTCGACCTGGCGACCCGGGGCGGGGCTGCAGTGCTCGGTCGGCAGGCGGACATCGGCTCCGTCGAGACCGGCAAACTCGCCGACCTCGCACTCTGGCGGCTCGACACCATCCGCCACGCAGACATCCCCGACCCGGTCGCGGCGCTGGTGCTCGGCGCCCCGCCGCCGTTGGAGCTGCTGCTGGTCAACGGTGAGCCGGTCGTCGAGCGGGATCGCGTCGTCACGGTCGACGAGGACGAGCTCGCCCGCGCCGCCGCGACGGTCAGCCAGAGCCTGCTCCGCTAGTAGGCCTGCTGCATCGCGACGGCGATGGCCCCCGCGTCGTCGATGATCGCGATCAGGTCGTCGAGCGTCGTGAACGGCACGTCCCGGACCATGACCGAGATGATGATCTCGCGGCCGCTCGCCGCGTCGGCGTAGCCCACCATCGTGCGCCCGGTGAGGATGCCGTCGCCCGAGGGCGTCGTTCCTGCCCGGGTCCCCGTCTTGAGCCGGACGTGGCCTGCGGCCGGCGTGTCGGCCGCCGTCTCGGCCAGGTCGCCGTCGACGCCCAGGATCGCGAGCGAATCTTCGAAGGTCGGGCCGATCGGGTCACTGTCCAGCGCGCGCAGGAAGGTCGTCATCGCACTGCCGGAGGCGCGGTCGCGTTCGTCACTCCCGGCGCCGTCGAAGATGAAGAACGTGTCCCGCGGAACACCGAGATCGGTCGACACGTACTCGGTCTGCCTCGCGAGGCCGTCCTCGCAGTCCTTGCTCCCGGCGGCCACGGCGTTGAGACACGCCATCAGGTCGGCGCCCGGGTTGTGGCTCGTCTTCAAGATCACCTTGGTGAACTCCGACAGCTCCGCCGAGACGTGCTCGGCCACCCGGCGATTGGCGCGGTAGGAGCCCTCGGCGGGCAGTCCGTCGGTCGCGTTGGGACCGGTCGTCCTCGCCTGCACCGCCACACCGGCGCGCCGCAGCGCCTGGATGAACGCGGTTCGCGCGAACTCCGCGGGGTTGGGGATCTCGCCGACCCGGAGGGTCGGTCCGGCGTCCGCGGCGATCTGCCCCTCGACCCGGAACACGCCCGGCCGCGGCTGCGACACCTCGATGGCGGTCTCCTGGCTGGCAGCCACGGTCTCGACGGCGCTCCGCACTGTGTAGGCCGCGGTCCTGGGCCGGTAGTCGAGTGCCGCCCGCTGACCGACGGCCCGCGGCGTCGACGTGATGTCGATGCGGTTCTCGTTGATCCAGATCGGCGTCATCGGGGACGTCTCGGCGTCAAGCCAGCCGAAGAAGGTGTCGAACAGCCGGTCGTCGATGACCACGTCGCCGGTGACCCGATCGATCCCGCTGTTCGCCACCTGCCGCGCGAGCCGGTTGAGCCCGGCGAGCGGGCGGCCGTCGACCGGGACGGTGGGCAGACCCGTGTTGGCGTAGGTGTGGTCGAAGTTCGGCGCGCTGTCGTAGACCATCGATCCGCCAGGCTTCTCGCGCAGACCCATGCTGAGGTCGCCCGACGCGACCAGCACGAGGTTGCCGCGTACGGTGCTGCCGCGAAGCGAGCCAGTCCGGAAGACCGGCGTGTGGAAGCGATGGTCCGGCCCATACTCGTGCAGGACAGTCGCCGTGCTGAACACCTTGAGGATCGAGCCGGTGACGAACATCGGCTCGCCGTTCTGGTCGAACAGCACCTCGCCGGTCTCCCGGTCGGTCACGTGGAAGCCCCAGGTGCTGTGGTCGTAGCGCTCCTGGGACGTGACCTCGTCGATCGTGTCGAGCAGGCTCTGCGGCACCGGATCCTGGACGCTCGCGTTCATCGTTCGGTCCGCGCCGACCCCCAGCGCGGACACGACCAACGCGCAGATAACGGCGACACCCACCCTGGGCAGACCGAACCGTCGACTCATGTCGCTCCTCCCGTAGGCCTGGCTTTTCGGCGCGACTCCTCCCAGGCAACGTGCCACCGGCAGCGCTGGCAACGGCACCTAGTCCCGTCGCGAGGCGTCCGATGGTCCTGATCCGGCGCCAAGTCACCTCCGTACGGCTGTCGATTTCGCCGTCGCTCGAGTGACGAGTAGATGAGTAAGGAGCCGACCGGCGGCTCGAACCGACCTGCGATGGAGGCAGGATCATGACCAGAGATCTCACGACGAAGGCGGTGGCCTGAAATGGCGCAGTACGCAGTGCTCATCTTCGAGGCCGTACCCGGCGAGGAGCTTCCTCCCGAGGTGCTGGAGGCGCACGGCAGCCTGCCCGACCGGATCAAGGAACAGGGTGGTCGCGTGGTGGCCGGGATGGCGCTCCAGCCGCCCGGGACCGCGACGTCGATCCGGGGCGAGCTGGTGACCGACGCGCCGTTCATCGAGACCAAGGAGGCGCTCGGCGGGATCTTCGTGATCGAGGCCCGCGATCTCGACCACGCGCTGGCCCTGGCCAAGCTGACCCCGATCGTCGAGGGCGGTGTCGAGGTCCGGCCGCTGCTCGGCTTCGAGGTCGTCGAGCCGGACTGATCGGTTCGACCGCGACGATGGACCAGGTCGAACAGGCCGTCGCCGACGCGCACCGTCGCGAGTGGGCCGCTGTGCTCGCCGCGACGGTGCGGGTCGCGCGTGACCTCGACACCGCCGAGGAGGCGGTCCAAGACGCGTACGTCCAGGCGTTGACCCGCTGGCGTCGCGACGGCGTACCCGCCAAGCCGGGCGCCTGGCTCACCACCGTCGCCAAGCGCACCGCGATCAACGTGCTGCGCCGCCGGCGCACCCTGCAGACCAAGCTGCCCCTGCTCGTGGAACCCGAGGAAACCGAGATGCCGGCCACCGACACGATCCCCGACGACCGACTGCGCCTGATCTTCACCTGCTGCCACCCCGCCTTGGCCGAGGAGGCCCGGGTCGCGTTGACCCTCCGCCTGGTGTGCGGCGTCGCGACGCCCGACATCGCGGCGGCGTTCCTCGTCAGCCAGCCGACGATGGCGGCGCGGCTGACCCGGGCGAAGAAGAAGATCGCGACGGCGCGGATTCCGTACGCGGTGCCGACCGTCGACGAGATGCCGTCCCGGGTCGACGGGGTGCTGACGGTGGTCCACCTGCTGTACGCCACCGGCCACACCGCGCCGTCGGGCGCGGATCTCGTACGCGACGACCTGACCGAGCGGGCACTCGACGTGGCCCGGCTGCTGCACCTGCTGCTGCCGCGCGACCGTGAAGCTTCCGGGCTGCTGGCGTTGCTGCTCGTGCACGAGGCCCGGCGGGCGACCCGGACGGATGCCCGTGGGCGACTCCTGCGGCTCGACGAGCAGGACCGCTCGCAGTGGGACCGTGACCGGATCGCCGAGGCCGACCGGCTCATCGTGGGCGCCCTGCGGGCCGGTCCGCCGGGCCGGTTCACGCTGCAGGCCGCGATCGCGGCGCTCCATGCCCAGGCGCCGACCTACGCCGAGACCGACTGGCCGCAGATCGTCACGCTCTACGACCAACTCTTGCGGGTCTGGTCGTCCCCGGTGGTCGCGCTCAACCGGGCCGTCGCGGTGTCGATGGTGGACGGGCCGGAGGCCGCGCTGACCGAGGTCGAGGCGCTCGAGCGCGACGGCCGCCTGGCGGGCTACCGCTACCTGCCCTCGACCAAGGCGGACCTGCTGCATCGGCTCGGTCGCGACGCCGAGGCGGCCGACGCCTACCGGGCCGCCCTGGCGCTGGCCGACAATGCCGCCGAGCAGGAGTTCCTCACCGACCGGGTCACCGCGGCGCAGTCGCCGTAGCGGTTTTGCGCACTTCCTGTCGGTTGCACCGGCACCGAACCGGCGATGTGTGCGCAAAACCGACTCCTACCTGCGGCGATCCGCGTATCGTGAGGCCGATGAGCATTCCGGTTGTGACCCGGCCGCCGGCGATCCGGGACGGCGTCGGCGACAGCGCCGTGCGGCCGGACGGCACCCTCAAGGTCACCGGTGAGTTCGCGTACGCCAGCGACCTCTGGATGGACGACATGATCTGGGGCGTCACGCTGCGCAGCCCGCATCCGTACGCCCGAATCGCCCGGATCGACCTCGGCCTGGCCCTCGCGACTCCAGGGGTCTATGCAGTGCTGACGGCCGAGGACATCCCGGGCCGCAACCGGATCGGCCTGGAGCATGACGACCAGCCGGCGCTCGCCGAGGGCGTGGTGCGCTATCAGGGCGAGCCGGTTGCGCTGGTCGCGGCGGACCATCCCGAGGTGGCCCAGCAGGCGGCGAAGCGGATCCGGGTCGACTACGACGTGTTCACGCCGGTCACCACGGCCGAGCAGGCCCTCGATCCCGACGTGCCGCAGCTCCACGAGCACGGCAATGTCGTACGCCACCTCAAGATCCGCAAGGGCGACCCGGACCCGAAGGCACCGGTCGTCGTCAGCCTGGCCTTCGAGGTCGGCATGCAGGACCAGGCGTTCCTCGGACCCGAGTCGGGTCTCGCGGTTCCGGCCGAGGACGGTGGCGTCGATCTCCACGTGGCGACCCAGTGGCTGCACGTCGACCAGCGCCAGATCTGCCAGGCGCTCGACCTCCCGCCCGAGAAGGTGCGGCTCACGCTGTCCGGTGTCGGCGGCGCGTTCGGCGGCCGCGAGGACCTCTCGATGCACGTCCACGCCTGCCTGCTCGCTCTCCATACCGGCAAGCCGGTCAAGATGGCCTACAACCGGGAGGAGTCGTTCTTCGGCCACGTCCACCGGCATCCGGCTTCGATCAAGCTCGAGTTCGGGGCCGAGACCGACGGCCGGCTCGTCTACGCGCGGAGCCACATCGTCCTCGACGGCGGAGCGTACGCGTCGAGCACCGGCGCCGTCGTCGGCAACGCGGGCACGCTCGGCCTCGGGCCGTACAACATCCCCCACGCCCACGTCGACTGCTACGGCGTCTACACCAACAACCCGCCGTGCGGCGCGATGCGTGGGTTCGGCTGCGTGCAGGCGGCGTTCGCGCACGAGGCGCTGATGGACGACCTGGCCGACCGGGTCGGTGTCGACCGGGTCGAGATCCGGCGCCGCAACGGCATGCGCGAGGGCGACCTCAACCACACCGGCCAGCTGATCGACTCCGCCGCTCCGGTGGCCGAGCTGATCGAGCGGGTACGCGACTTGCCGCTGCCCGGCCCGCTGCGAGGACCGGACGTGCGCGACACGCCCGGCGAGTCCCGCCGTCTGGGTCCGCCCAGTGGGGCGGAGGTCGACCTGACGACGATGCCCGGTGGCGTCTCCAACACGACGCACGGCGAGGGCGTCGTTCGTGGCGTCGGCTACGCCGTGACCTACAAGAACGTCGGATTCTCCGAGGGCTTCGACGACTACGCGACCGCGCGGGTCCGACTGGAGGTCGTCGGCGGCGAGCCGGTCGCGACCGTCCACACGGCGTCCGCCGAGGTGGGTCAGGGCCTGATCACTGTGGAGCAGCAGATCTGCCGCACCGAGCTCGGCGTCGACCGGGTCGTCGTCGCGCCGAAGGACACCGGCGTCGGCAGCGGAGGCTCGACATCGGCCTCGCGCCAGACGTACGTCACCGGCGGCGCCGTCAAGGCGGCGTGCGAGACCGTCCGCGCGCGCGTTCTGAGTCTGGCGGCGGGAGTCACCGGCCGACCGGTGGAAGGCCTCCGGCTGCAGGCCGGCAAGGTCGTGGGTGTCGACGGTGAGGTCCTCACGGCGCTGGCTGACGTGCTCGGCGACACCGCAATCGACGAGACCCTCGAGTGGCGGCACCGGCCGACCGAGCCGATCGACCCCGAGACCGGACAGGGCAACGCACACGTGCAGTACGCCTTCTCCGCCCACCGGGCCGTCGTCGACGTCGACACCGAGCTCGGCCTGGTCAAGGTGGTCGCGCTCGACACGGCGCAAGACGTCGGCAAGGCGATCAACCCGCAGGCCGTCGAGGGCCAGATCCACGGCGGTTCGGCGCAGGGGCTCGGGCTGGCGCTGATGGAGGAGATCGTCGTCCGCGACGGCAAGATCGCCAACCCCTCGTTCACCGACTACCTCATCCCCACGATCCTCGACATGCCCCCTATGCAGCTCGAGGTCCTGGAGTACGCCGATCCGCACGCCCCCTATGGACTACGCGGCGTCGGTGAGCCGCCCACGATCTCGTCCGGACCCGCGGTCGCGGCGGCGATCCGGCAGGCGACCGGGCTGGCGCTGCGGCGCGTCCCGATCCGGCCGGAACACCTCACCGGCACATGAGCGCACCGCCTGGGAACGCCAGTCACGCCGGCCGGGCTCGCGCCTCCGCGATGCGGCGCGAGAAGACCTGGGAGTACCTGCGAGGAGCCTTGTGGGCACTGCCGACGCTCGCGGTGGTGCTCGCCCTGCTCACCTGGTCGCTGCTGGCCCTCGTCGACGTGTCGCCGGACTCGCCCTTCGGGCAGCTGCTCTTCCAGGGGACCGCGGACGACGCCAGAGCGCTGTTGATCGCCATCGCCAGCACGATGGCCACGGTGATCGCGCTGGTGCTCGGTCTCACCGTCGTGGCGTTGCAGTTGTCGTCCACCCAGTTCTCGCCGCGGCTGCTGCGCAACTTCCTTCGCGATCGGCCCGACCAGGTCGTGCTGAGCGTCTTCGTCGCCACGTTCACCTACAGCACGGCCGGGCTCTACACGGTCGGTATCTCGGGCGGCGAACGCACGGAGGGATACTCGCGGCTCGCGGTCACGGGCGCGATCGTGCTGCTCTTCCTCAGCCTCGTGATGCTGGTCTACTTCCTCCATCACATCGGCCATTCGATCCAGATCGACGAGATCATGGGATCGGTCCAGCAGAACACCCTGACGGTCATCGAACGTGACCTTCCGCTCGACGCCAGCGACGATCCGCTGCCGGAGCCACCGGCCTGGGCGGTGACGGTGCCCGCGTCCCGATCCGGATACGTCCAGACGATGCACCCCGAAGTGTTACGGGAGACGGCCGTCGAGCTCGACGCCGTCACCCGGGTGGTCCCGATGATCGGCGAGCACGTGATCACCGGGTCGCCGCTCCTGTGGGCCTGGCGGCTGTCCCCGGAGCAGCCACCGCCTGCGCCCGAGGCGTTCGCCGCGGTGGCCGATGACGCGATCCGGATCGGGATCGAGCGGACCGCCGAGCAGGACGTCGCGTTCGGCGTACGGCAGCTCGCGGACATCTGCCTCCGGGCGCTTTCGGCGTCGGTCAACGACCCGTACACCGCGATCCAGGCGCTGGACCACATCGCCGTGTTGCTGGCCGCGCTGGCCCAGCATCCGTTGGGCAACCGGCATCTGCGGGACGCGAACGGCGACGTCCGGGTCCTCGTGCGCGGCCGAGACCTGGCGCTCTACCTGGACCTGGCCTGCGGGCAGGGACGCCGTTACGGCGCGGCCGATCCGCGGGTCGTCGAGGCGTTGCTGCGCGCGCTGCGCACCACGAGTACGTTCTGCCGGCGCGACTCCGACCGGGAGGTGGTGGCGGTCCAGGTGCGGCTGGTGCTGGAGGCCGCGGAGGCCGCCATCCGGCAGCCCGCGGACCTGGATTCCGTACGAGAGTTCGGGGACGAGGTGCTGCGCGAGGTCACCGGCTGACCACGAAAGGCGCCTACCCCGCGCCGGGCGGCGGACCGTCCGGCTGGCGGACGGCGGCGAGCTGGGTCGCCTGGCCCACCAGCCGCCGCTTGCTGTCCCAGACCCGCATCTGCTCGGTCATCCGGTCGTCGCCGACGTCGTCGGCCCGGAGCTCGAACCAGATCGGTCCCGGCGCGGGCAGCCGCCGGACGTGTGAACTGAGCTGAAGCGTGGGCGCACCGCCGCCCATCCCGAGGTCGAAGTGCGCGGGCGGACCCATGTCCAGCGCGACCTGCAGGCTCAGCGGATCCCAGTCGGAGCCGTCCCGCAACCGGAGGTAGCCGGCCACCCGGCCATGGCCGGACGGCTTGCCCATCGCGAACCCGAGCACGCCGGGGTCGAGTCGCTCCTCGACGACGTCCATCATCGAGACCCGGAAGCCGACGCCCGGCGGCTCCGCCGGGATGACGAGGCAGGCGTCGGGATCGGTCGGGGCGACCTCGTCGTGCCCGGTCCACCAAGGGTCTTCGTCGCTCAGCGTGGTGAGGATCAGATGTGCCTCGACGGTCAGCTCGCCGGCTTGCCGCAACTGGCCTCGCAGGTGCGTCGTCGAGCGACCGGTCCGGAGGACGTCGATCCGGGCGATGGCCGGTCCGGGCTGCGGCGCGTGCAGGAAGATCGCGCTGGCCGACGACACGTGCGGGGGCTCATGCGCGACCGTCTCGCCGGCCGCCCGGCCGAGGATGGCGAGGAGATAGCCGCCCTGCAAGACGTCGCGAGCGCTCCATAGCGGATCCAGGTCGACGCCGAACTCCGCCGTCTCGGCGTCTCGGCCGCGAAGCTCGACGCGGGTCGCGGTGGCAAAGTCGGCCATGGCTAGTAGCGCACCAACCCGCCGACCGGCAGCAGGATCTGGTCGTCGCGGGTGCAGACCCCGTAGGCACCCAGACGCAGAATCTCGGTGGTCACTCCGCGGAGTCTAGGAGGGTACGGATCTCGGGGAGCAACTCGACCTGCGCCGCGGCACAGGCATCGACGAACGCCTCGACGGCGGCATCGCAGTCGAACACCACCTGCTCCAGCGCCAGCGCACTCAGGTCGACCTCGGTAGGCGCCACGAGCACGGTCGAGCCGCGATCCCGCGCGAACGGAGCGACGAAGGTCATCGCCTGCGTCCAGCGGGCCTCGAGCCGCTCCGCGACGTCGTTCGGCGGGGTCCACGACGGCAGGAAGATCCGGGCATCGTCGTCGGTCGAGGCCGGGCGCCAGAAGAACTCTGCGACCAGCCGGGTGTGGACGAAGAAAGCGTCTCGACTCGACTGCCGGACGACCGGCGGCAGTTCGGGCATCAAGTCGTCGCAGGCGTACCACGGCAGCCGCCGCAGCATCCGCAGCGAGTAGCTGAGGTTGAGCAGGACTCGAAGTTCCCGGGGTTCCCCCAGCTTGGAGAGATAGGCGTCAGCCTCGTCCAGAGCCACGTTCTCCACATCGCCCGAGCTGCGGGCTCTGTTACCGCCTCTGCCTGAGTCGGCCGCATTGCGGTGGAGATAGCGGATTTGTCGTGGCTGAGACCTCGCGGGCACGTCCGACGCTGACCGGTCGGGAGAGAATTCCTGCATGGCCGACTACGACCTCCTTATTCGGGCGCCGCGGGCGGTGATCGGCCAGTCGGAGGTGCCCTGTGCCGTCGCCGTGAGTGCCGGGCGCGTGGCGGACCTTTGGGAGTATGACGCACCGGCGGCCCGGAAGGTTGTCGCGCCGGTCGTCGACCTTGCCGATGACGAGGTGCTGCTTCCCGGCTTGGTCGACAGCCACGTGCACGTCAACGAGCCCGGGCGCACCGAATGGGAGGGCTTCGCGACCGCCACCAGGGCTGCGGCCGCCGGCGGCGTCACGACGCTCGTCGACATGCCGCTCAACGCGATCCCGCCGACCGTCGACGGTGCCGCCCTCGAGGCCAAGCAGCGCGCCGCCGCCGACCAGGCGTACGTCGACGTCGGGTTCTTCGGCGGTGCGGTCCCGTCCAACCTCGGCCGGCTCCGGGTGCTCCACGACGCCGGTGTCTTCGGCTTCAAGTGCTTCCTGCTGCCGTCGGGCGTCGACGAGTTCGCGCCGTTGACGACCTCGGAGTTGGCTGTGGCGATGGACGAGATCGCGGCGCTTGACGCTACCCTGCTCGTACACGCTGAGGATGCGGCGACGATCGAGGCTGCGCCGTCGGCGAGCGGTCGCCACTACGCCGATTTCCTCCGGTCCCGGCCGCCGAGCGCCGAGCTACGCGCGATCGAGACGTTGGTGCGTCTGGCTCGGGAGACGGGAGCTCGGGTACACGTGCTGCATCTGTCGAGTGGCGACGCCGTTCCGCTGATCGCTGCCGCGCGCGCCGACGGCGTCCGGCTGACCGCCGAGACGTGTCCGCACTACCTGATCCTCGCGGCCGAACACGTGCCGGACGGCGACACCGCGTACAAGTGCTGTCCGCCGATCCGCGAAGGTGCCAACCGCGATCGGCTGTGGGACGGCCTTCGCTCCGGCGACATCGACGCCGTCGTCAGTGACCACTCGCCGTGCCCGCCGTCGCTCAAGCGCCTCGACACGGGCGACTTCGGTGCCGCCTGGGGTGGCATCGCCTCGCTCCAGCTCGGCCTGTCCCTCGTGTGGCAAGCGGCCCGCCGCCGCGGCGTCGGCCTTCCGCGGGTGGTCGAGTGGATGGCCACCAAGCCGGCCGACCTGGTCGGGCTGCGTCGGAAGGGGCGGATCGAGGTCGGTGCCGTCGCCGATTTCGCGGTCTTCGCGCCCGACGACAGTGTCGTCGTCGACCCGCACACCCTGCACCACCGGCATCCCGTGACGCCGTACGCCGGCCGGGCCGCCGCCGGTCGGGTCCGCCAGACCTGGCTACGAGGCAGTCCGATCAGTCTCGAACCCGGCGCGACGCCGCGCGGGCGACTGCTGACGCGGGCGGCCTGAGATGGAAGCCGACTTCCGAGTCCTGCCGGACCTCGCCGTGCGCCCGCTCGGCGGCAGCGTCGTCTACGCCAACGACGAGCTGTTCGCCGAGCGGGAGAACCTGATCCGGCCCGGACCGGCGGACTTCGACCCGAGCCGCTTCGGCCACAAGGGCAAGGTCTACGACGGCTGGGAGACCCGGCGCCGCCGCGAGTCGGGCCACGACATCGCGATCGTGCGGCTCGGTGTGTCGGGGATCGTGCGCGGCGTCGTGATCGACACCGCCTGGTTCAAGGGCAACTACCCGCCGGAGGCGTCGATCGAGGCGACCTGCGTCGACGGCTATCCGACCCCGGAGGAGCTGCTCGAGTCGGCCGTGTGGGAGACGATCGTGCCGCGCAGCCCGCTCCAGGGCGATGCCGAGAACGTCTTCGGCGTCGACGACGAACGGTGCTGGACCCACGTACGGTTGTCGATCTACCCCGACGGCGGCGTGGCGCGGCTGCGCGTACACGGTGAGGCCGTGCCGGATCCGCGGTTCCTCGCGCCGGACGCGCTCGACCTGGCCGCGATCGAGAACGGCGCTCGGGTCGTCGGCTGCTCGAACCTCTTCTACAGCTCACCGAACAACCTGCTCACGCCGGACCGGCCGCGGTCGATGGCCGACGGCTGGGAGACCGTCCGGCGGCGCGACGACGAGAACGACTGGGTAGCCATCAAGCTGGCCGCCGTCGGCGTCGTCCGCATGGTCGAACTCGACACGACGTACTTCGTCGGCAACGCGCCCGGATGGGCCAGGCTCCGCGGGGGCGATGCGACGACCGGTGACATCGACGACCCGGGGACCTGGTTCGAGCTGCTGCCGCGGACCCGATTGCAGCCGGACACGCGGCATCGGTATGTGCTGCCGGACCCGGCGCCTGCGACGCATGTCCGGCTCGACATCTATCCCGACGGCGGGATGGCCCGGCTCCGGCTGCACGGCGCGCTGACGCCCGCCGGCCGCGACGAGGTCCAGCGCCGCTGGTTGGACGCGACGCCGCACTGGGGCTAGCGGACCCGGCCGTTCTGCTCAGTGGCCACGGCGGCGGGAGATCGCGACGCCGACGAGGCAGATCGCGCCGCCGGCGAGGCCGTACGCCGTCGGCGTCTCGGCGAGCAGGGTCCACGACATCAAGACGGCCAGCGCAGGGGCGACGTACGTCGTCGCGCCGAGCCGACCGGTGTGGGTCCGGCTCAGTGCGTACGACCACGTCACGAAACCGATGGCGGTCGGGAAGAGGCCGAGGTAGATCGCGCCGGCGACCGCTCCGCCTGATGCCGAGCCGAGCTCGTCGACCAACTGCGGCGCCCACGGCGCCAGCGCCACACTCCCGGCGACACAGGCGAGCCACGTGGCGGTCAGGCCGTCGACGTGGCGGAGCGTCACCTTCTGGATCAGCATGCCCGCGGTGAACAGCACGGCCGCCAGCAGGCAGAGGACCACGCCGATCCAGTCGCCGCCGCCCGACGAGTCCATCGCGATGACCGCGACACCACTGAGCGCGACGATCGAGCCGAGGATGAGCGCCTTCGGGTAGCCCTCGCCGAGGAACAGGCCGGCGCCGAAGGTGATCATCAGCGGCGCCAGGCTCACCAGGAGGGCTGCCGTCCCGGCGTCGATGTGCCGCTCGCCGGCGTTGAGGGCGACGGTGTAGCCGGCCAGCCACACGACGCCGTAGGCCACGACCAGGCCGGCACCCGTCCAGGTCCGCGGCCGCCGGGCCGACCGGGAGGACTGGACGAGGACGAGCGCTGTCAGGGCGACGGCCGCGACCGCGAGCCGGATCAGCGCCAGCGGCGCCGGAGACAGGGCGTGCCCGGCGTCGCGGATCACCACGAACGCGGACGCCCAGAGGAAGACGGTCACGCCGGCGGCGACGGCCGCCTTGCGGGCAGTGTCGTCGGGAGCGTCCGGCGCGATGCCGGTGGCGTCGAGTTGGGCGGTCACGAGAGCCATCGTCGCGAGGCCGATTCGAAACGACAAGCGATCATTTCTTGATGATCGTTAACCGACGCTGCACGATAGATCCATGATGGACGTTCCCCGACTCCGGCTGCTCCGGGCCGTCGTCGAGACCGGCTCGATCCGGGCCACCGCCGCGGCGCTCGGCTACACCCCGTCAGCCGTGAGCCAGCAGCTCACCGCGTTGCAGCGCGAGACCGGGCTGCGCCTGCTGGAGCGGGTCGGCCGTGGCATCGAGCCCACGGTCGCCGGGCGCACCCTCGCGGCCGAGTCCGGGGGGCTCTTCGAGGCGCTCACCCGAGTCGAGGGCGTCGTCGGCGACCTGCGCGCCGGCCGCGTGGGCAGCCTGTCGATCGGCTACTTCGGCTCCGCGGGCTCGGCCTGGCTGCCGGCCGTCGTGGGCGGTCTGCAAAGCGACTTCCCCGAGCTGCGACTCGACCTGCGGATGACCGAGTACGACGGCGCCGACGCCCCCGTACCCGACATCGACATCTTCGTGGAGGGACGCTCGTCACAGCGCTTCGACGCCTACGACCTGCGACGCCTCAGCGCCGATCCCTATCTCGCCGTCGTCCGTACCGACCACCGGCTCGCGTCGCGCACCGCGGTGCCGCTGGCCGAGCTGGCCGCCGACCGCTGGATCGACAACGACCTCGTCAACGGCGCTTGCCGGAAGGTGCTGCTCGCCGCGTGTACGGAGGCCGGCTTCTCGCCGGACTTCGCCGTGGAGACGCACGACTACCGGACCGCGATCCCGTTCGTGGTGACCGGCATCGGCATCACGGTGATCCCCGAGCTCGGCATCGTCGACCTGCCCGCGGCCCTGACCGCGATCCCGATCGTCGCCCCGACGCCGGTCCGGCACATCAGCGTCGCGGTCAAACAGTCGATCGCCGACCATCCGGCCGCGCGACGCACCGTCGAGCTGCTCGAAGCCGGCGTGCGAAAGGACTAGCTCACCGGGTTGTAGGCGCAGGCGTCCTCGGCGTCGGGCGCGAGCTTGTCCTGCTTCTTTTTCTTCATCTTGCCGCCCTCGTCGTCGATCGCCTTCTGCACTGTCTCGTGCATCCACTCGTAGTCCGGGTCGCCCGGGTTGAAGAAGTTGGGATCGCTGGAGTCGAGATCGTAGGTGTAGCGGAACACGACGCTACGGACCTTGGCGTCCTTGATCTCCAGCGCCAGGTCGACGAAGTTTCCCAGCATCTCCTGGGGGATGTCGGTCCGCAGGATCTCCTTGGTGGCAGCCGCGATGCTCGTGTAGCGCCGGATCATGTTGGTCGGGTTGGCCTCGTCGATGATCGCGTCCATCATGCAGCGCTGGCGTTCCATCCGGTTGTAGTCGTCCAGACCGTAGCGGCCGCGGCTGTACCACAGCGCCTCGAAGCCGTCGAGATGCTGGTCCGGCCCCGGATCGAGGTAGTCCTCCGGCGGCGTGCCGAGGTCGGTGTTGCCGCCGATCGGGATCGGCTCGTTGATATTGACCGTCACGCCGCCCATCGCGTCGACGAGCTCCTTGAAGCCGTCCAGGTTGACCAGGACGTAATAGTCGACGTCGATGCCGAGAGCGCCGCTGACGCCGAGCTTGAGGGCGTCGGCTCCCTCGTTGTCGCTCTTGCCGAGGATGCCCGGGTGCGCGGCCGGCACGTTGCGGTAGATGGCGTTGAGCATCCACTCCAGCTCGCTGCCCTCGCCGGTGAAGCCGTCGGGGTATTCCTTGTGGAGCGGCGTCCCCTTGGGGAACGGCACCTCCTCGAGGTTGCGCGGCAGGCTGAACAGCACGGTGTCGCCGGTCACGGTGTCGATCGAGGCGACGATCACACTGTCGGTCCGGATGCCCTCCCGGTGCACGCTGCCGTCGCCGCCGAGCAGCATCACGTTGACGCGGTTGTCGTCGCCCCAGGGGTTCTCGGAGTCCACGACGGGCGTCGTGGCGCTCTCCTCTTCACCGAAGATCGTGTTGATCAGGTCGCTCTGGATGTACGCGTAGCGGGCGCCGAGTGCGAACGGCGCGGCGACCGCGAGGCACAGCAGGCCGACGAAGGCGGCGCTGACGAAGCGCTGGATCCCGGTCAGGGTGAGCGGCCGCACCATCCGATGCGTCGTCACGATGACCGTCACCCAGGCGAGCAGGGCGAGGACCAGGCCGACGCCGAGCAGCCGCAGCTGGTTCGGGTCGACCGCGAGGTGCAGCAGCTCACGGCGCCGCGTCAGGCCGATCCAGGCCGTGGCGATGAAGAGCACGGCCGCGATCGAGAGGACGACGATGCCGAGCCGGCGGCGACCCGCCGCGAGGAACCCGGTGCCGGGGATCAGGGTGCCGATCGTGGTCAGCCCGAGCGCTCCGCCGAGCGTCTGGGCCCGGCGATGGCCGTTGGCGGTGGTGAGCCGGCGGTCGCGCGCGCCGTCCGCCGAGATGCGCGTGTCGTCCGGCGAGGCCTCCCTGTCGTCGGACGGGATCGCGGCGTCGTCGCGGCTGGGCTTCCGGGGGGCGGCGTGACGGCCCCCGCGGTGGCGCGGCATGCCATCCGCGCGCCCCACACCGCTCGCCATGAAACTCCTTCATGTCCGCCCCGTGCCGAACCGGACGATCCTCGGTCCGGCGTACGCGCACGCCCCCGCGAGATCGGTCGGGTTTATGACCACAGCAGCGTAACCCGTCGACCTGAACGATTCGAGTTGGCGTACGGGCGTGGCTCGAGCCATGGGAGTCTGGCGCGGACGCCCGTGCTCGAGGAGGACCGCCGTGCCAGGTCGATGCTGGATCTGATCCGCGACGCCGTCGACGCCGACGTTCTGATCGGCCTGACGCTCGCGGCCACGGTCGCCGGGCTGGTTCGCGGCTTCTCCGGCTTCGGCTCGGCGATGATCTTCGTCCCGATTGCGAGCGCTCTCACGGACCCGCCGACGGCCGTCGTCTTGTTGTTCGTGGTCGACGAGCTGCTCACCATTCCGATGGTGGTCGCCGCCACCCGGCACTGCGCCTGGCGGGAGGTGCTGCCGCTCGGCCTCGGCGCTGCCCTGACCGTGCCGTTCGGTGTGGCTGCTCGTGGTCATGGACCCGACCGCGATGCGCTGGGTGATCTCGACCCTGATCCTCGTGCTGATTGGCGTGCTCGCCACCGGCTGGCGCTGGTCGCGACCGCCGAGCCTGCCGTCGACCGTCGCGGTCGGCGGCGCGTCCGGCCTGACCGGCGGCATGACGGGCCTCGGCGGGCCGCCGGTCATCCTGTTCTGGATGGCCGGCCAGGACGGTCCGCGAGTGCTGCGCGCCAACATCATCGTCTTCTTGACCTTCGTCGGCATGTTCAACCTCGTCGGGTACGTCGTCGGCGACCTGATGACGGGCGAACGGATCGCGCTCGGAGTGACGCTGATCCCGGCGTACGGGGCGCGCTGCTGCTCGGCATCTGGCTGTTCCGGTTCGCGACGGCACGGTTCTTCCGGGGCCTCGCGTTCGGGCTGTGCGCCGTCGCCGCGCTCACCAGCCTGCCGCTGTTCGACGGCCCTGCTGTGACGGCGCTGGCACCGGGCGCGATGGCACCGGAGTCGCGGTGCCAATAGGTTGTTCGCTGGGACGCCTGGCCCGAGAGGTGCTCGGCCGGGGCTCCCAGTCGACCAGCCGCTCGAGGAGGCCCGATGTCCGACGTCCGCGTCACCGCCGAGGTCGAGGGTGCCGACCACATCCTGACCGACGAGGCGCTGGGCTTCGTCGCCGAGCTTCAGCGCCGGTTCGGCAACCGCCGCGACGAGCTGCTCTCGGCCCGCCATGCTCGCCGGAACGAGATCGCGACCACGCGACGGATCGACTTCCGGTCCGACACCCACGGGATCCGCGACGGCGACTGGACGGTCGCCGCAGCACCGCCGGCGCTGCTCGACCGCCGGGTCGAGATCACCGGTCCGTGCGACCCCAAGATGGCGATCAACGCCCTCAACTCCGGGGCGAAGGTGTGGCTCGCCGACCTGGAGGACGCGAGTACACCGCACTGGCGCAACGTGATCGGCGGCCAGGTCAGCCTCTACGACGCCCACCGGCGGCAGCTCGAGTTCACCTCGCCGGAGGGCAAGCACTACGCGCTCGGCGACGGCGACCTCGCCGTGCCGATCGTCCGGCCGCGTGGCTGGCACCTGGACGAGGCGCATCTCGAGGTGGACGGCGGCCCGAGCGTGGGTGCGCTCGTCGACTTCGGGCTGCACTTCTTCCACAACGCCAGGGAGCTGATCGACCGGGGGCAGGGGCCGTACTACTACCTGCCCAAGATGGAGAACCATCACGAGGCTCGGCTGTGGAACAACGTGTTCACCCATGCGCAGGCGGCGCTGGGGATCCCGCTCGGGACGATCCGGGCCACCGTGCTGATCGAGACGATCACGGCCGCGTTCGAGATGGACGAGATCCTCTACGAGCTGCGCGACCACGTCTCGGGACTCAACGCCGGCCGCTGGGACTACCTGTTCAGCGTGATCAAGAACTTCCGCGATGCCGGACCCGACTTCGTGCTGCCCGACCGCAACGCGGTGACGATGACCGCGCCGTTCATGCGGGCCTACACCGAACTGCTCGTGGCCACCTGCCACCGTCGCGGCGCGTTCGCGATGGGCGGCATGGCGGCGTTCATCCCGAGCCGTCGAGACCCCGAGGTCAACGAGCTGGCGCTCGCCAAGGTCCGGGCCGACAAGGATCGCGAGGCCGGCGACGGCTTCGACGGCTCGTGGGTGGCGCATCCGGACCTGGTGCCGGTGTGCCGCGAGGTGTTCGACGAAGTGCTCGGCGACCAGCCGAACCAGGTCGACCGACAGCGACCGGACGTGACCGTCAGCGCCGAGGACCTGCTCGCCATCGCGGCAACGCCCGGAGAGGTCACGCTCGACGGCGTCCGCGCCAACATCGAGGTCGGACTCCGCTACCTCGAGGCCTGGCTCGGCGGCAACGGCGCGGTCGGCATCCACAACCTCATGGAAGACGCCGCCACCGCCGAGATCGCACGCAGTCAGATCTGGCAGTGGATCCGCAACCGAACCGAGACGGCGACCGGCGAGATCGTCACCGACGACCTCGCGCGGCGCATCCTCGACGAGCAGTACGCCGACATCCGGGCCGAGTCGGGCGCCGAGGAGTTCGGCGCGAACCAGCTCGCCGACGCGCGGGCGCTGTTCGAGGAGGTCGCCCTCTCGGAGGAGTACGTCGACTTCCTGACGCTGCCGGCCTACGAGCTGGTCGTGTCGGAGTAGGAGCCGGCGATGCGCCCGGATCTCCGATGTTCTTGCGCCCGAACGCACCACGCGACAGGTGCGGTGTGGTGCGCCAGGGCTCAAACCGAGGCGGGGCGATGACGTGACGGGCCGGCTCGACGCGGACGACTTCGCGGAGATCGATGCGGCCGCCGCGCCGGCCGACACGATGCTGGCCGCGGCGGACCGTGGTGAGTCGGTGGGCCGGCAGCCGGTGCACACGGTCTACGTTCCCGCCGACCGGGTCGCCGCTGCGCCCGACGGCTGGTTGGCTCCGACATGGGGGGCGGCGGCCCGGGCGGCCATCGACGCCCACGCCCCGACCGCACTCGCGCTGGCCGGTGCGACCGGCATGGCGCCCGACGTCGTCGAGGCGGTCTGGTCCCGGCTGCTCGACAAGATCGCGACCGAGCCGATCGAGGACCTCCGGGTCGACCTCGAGGATGGCTACGGCACCCGGCCCGACGACGTCGAGGACCGCGACGCGAGTGAGTCGGCGCGGGCGCTGGTCGCCGCGACGGCAGCCGGAGTCGCGCCGCCCTACCTCGGCTTCCGGATCAAGAGCATGGAGCCGGCCACCCGGCGCCGTGGCCTTCGATCGCTGGACATCGCACTCGACGAGCTGTGCCGTGGCGAGTCCGATCTGCCGACGGGGTTCGTCGTGACGCTGCCCAAGGTCAGTGCCGTGGCTCAGGTCGGGGCGATGGCCGTGGCCTGCACGCGGCTGGAGGACCGTCACGGGCTGGCCGCGGGCCGGCTCCGGTTCGAGGTGCAGGTCGAGACGCCGAGATCGGTGCTCGGTTCCGACGGTACGGCCACCGTCGCCCGGATCGTCCACGCCGGCGATCGGCGCGTGTGCGGCCTGCACTTCGGCACGTACGACTACAGCGCCGCCCTGGGGATCGCCGGCCCGTACCAGGCGCTCGACCACGCCGCCGCCGACCACGCCAAGGCCGTGATGCAGGTGGCGGCCGCGGGCACCGACGTACGGTTGTCCGACGGCTCGACCAACGTCCTGCCCGTCGGCGATCGGCAGTCGGTCCACGCCGCGTGGCGGCTGCATGCCCGGCTCGTCCGACGCTCGCTCGAGCGCGGCTTCTACCAGGGCTGGGACCTGCACCCGGCACAGCTGCCGACGCGCTACCTCGCGACGTACGCGTTCTTCCGCGCCGGAATCGAGTCGGTGCTGGAGCGGCTCCAGGCGTACGTCGACGGCGCTGCCGGCGGCACCCTCGACGAGCCGGCCACCGCCCGTGCGCTGGCCGGCTTCGTCCTGCGCGGGCTCGACTGCGGCGCCGTCACCGAGGCCGAGCTCGGCCTGGCGGCCACTGACCTGCAGCGGCTGGCCTCCGCTCAGTGAGCTCGGTCAGGTCCGCGCTCCGTCGCCGTGCCAGGACTCCCAGAGCGCGGCGTACGAGCCGTCCGACGCCACCAGGTCGTCGTGGCTGCCGATCTCGCTGATCACGCCGTCCTCGACCACGGCCACCCGGTCGGCGTCGTGGGCGGTGTGCAGCCGGTGCGCGATGGCGACGACGGTCCGGCCCGAAAGCACGGCCCCGAGGGACCGCTCGAGGTGGCGAGCCGCCCGCGGGTCGATCAGCGACGTGGCCTCGTCCAGCACCAGCGTGTGCGGGTCGGCCAGGACGAGCCGGGCCAGCGCCAGCTGCTGCGCCTGGGCGTCGGTGAGCCGGTGTCCACCGGAGCCGACGACCGTGTCCAGGCCGTCCGGCAGGTCCTCGACCCACTCCCAGGCGTCGACCGCCTCCAGCGCCGCCTGGAGCTGCTCGTCGCTGGCGATGCCGTCGGTGGCGAGCGCCAGGTTGTCGCGCAGCGTGCCGACGAACACGTGATGCTCCTGCGTCACCAGCGCGACGTGGCCGCGCAGGTCGTCGAGCGGCAGCTCGGTGAGACCGACGTCGCCGACCGTCACGTTGCCGGTGCGCGGCGGGTGGATGCCCGCGAGCAGCCGACCCAGCGTCGACTTGCCGGCGCCGGACGGGCCGACCATCGCCAGCCGTTCGCCCGGCTGGAGGTTCAGGTCGACACCGTGCAGGACGTCCCGCCCGTCGAGGTAGGAGAACCGCACGTCGTCGGCCCGGATCTCGTCACCGTCGGGCTCCCGACCCGAGACCTCACGGTCGTCGGGCACCTGGGCGACACCGAGCAGCCGGGCCAGCGACGCGCCGCCGACCTGGAACTCGTCGAGCCACGAGATCAGCCGGTCGACCGGGTCGATCAGCTGCTGCACGTAGAGCGTCGCGGCCGTGACCGAAGCGAGCGACGTGTGGCCCTGCGAGTAGAGCCAGCCGCCGAACAGCAGCGTCGCCACCGTCGGGACCAGGTAGCCGATCTCGACGATCGGGAACCACACCGTCCGCAGGTGCAGCGTGTAGCGCTCGGCCAGGTATGACTCTCGGATGTCGGCGTCCATGCGCCGGCGGCGCCGCTCGCCGAGCTGCAGCGCTTCGACGGTACGGGCGCCTTCGACGGTCTCGGCGAGCGTCGCGTTGATCTCGGCGTACGACGCGTTCTCCCGGAGGTAGCCCGCCTTGGCGCGGGCGAGGTACCACCGGGTGCCGAGCCACAGCACCGGCACACCGAGCAGCAGCGGGACCAGCACCCACACGCCGACCAGCAGGACCGCGACGACGGTGAACAGCGCCGTGACGGCGGCGATGATCGTCTCGGGCACCGCGAACCGCACCGACCAGCCCAGCGCCTCGACGTCACGCGACGTCCGCGTCAGCAGGTCGCCGGTGCCGGCCCGCTCGACGGTCCCGACCGGAAGGTCGAGGGAGTTCTCGACGAAGTCCTCACGCAGGTCGGCGAGCACCCTCTCGCCGAGCTTGAACGACTGAAAGCGCGCCGACCGGGTCAGCAGCGTCTGGGCGAGGAGGAACCCTCCGACGACGACGACGATCGTGTCGATGTGCGCCGTGGTCGTGCCCTGCTCGACGTCCTCGACCAGCTCGCCGATCAACCATGGCGCCACCAGGCCGGAGATCGCCGCCAGGGCATGGAGTGCCAGGGATCCCCAGAGTTCGCGCGGGTAGCGCCGCATCAGCCGTCGGGCATAGCGACGTACGTCGGCGGCGTTCGCCACCGGCAGGATCTCTCTCATCAGACCTCGTCCTCCTCTCCTCTGGTCACGGTGCGGCGGTAGGCCGGTGCGGCGGCCAACAGCTCGCGATGGGTTCCCACGGCGGCCACGCGCCCGTCCGCGACGAACGCGACCTGGTCGGCGCGATCCAGCACGAGCGGGCTGGCCGTGACGACCACGGTGGTACGTCCGGCCCTGGCCTCGTGGAGTCGTTCGGCGATCCGCGCCTCGGTGTGGGCGTCGACCGCCGACGTGGGCTCGACCAGGACGAGGACGTCGGGGTCGGCCACGAGCGCCCGAGCCAGCACCAGGCGCTGCCGCTGGCCCCCGGAGAACGTCCGGCCGCGCTCCTCGACCCGCGAGCTCAGCCCGTCCGGCAGAGCCACGAGAACGTCGTCGGCCGAGGCCGCGTCGATCGCGCGCGGGAGGGTCAGCTCGCCGGCACCAGTGTCGTCATCGGTGGAGAGCTCAGCCCGAAGCTCTCCAGAGAACAGTGTGCTCGCCGTGTCCGACACCAGGATGCGCCGCCGGATCACCTCGGTGGGCAGTTCGTCGAGCGGCACGCCGCCGAGCGTGACATGGCCCGGTGCGAACCGGCCCAGCCGGTCCGCGATGCGCGCCGTCTCCGCCGGATCGTCCGACACGACCGCAGTCAGCCTGCCTTCCTCGGCGACGAACCCACTCTCGACGTCGACGAGTGTGTTGCCCTCCGGCTCGGTCGCGGGGGAGTCCGGCTCGGTGAAGTCGGGCTGCAGCGCCAGGACGACCGAGTTCGTCAACAAGATGACCCGGGCCCGGATCATCTTGTTGACGAACTCGGTCGCGGTCCGCAGCGGCATCACGAGGAACACGGCGTACCCGTAGAACGCGACCAGCTCACCCGGGCTGATCTGGCCCTCCATCGCGAACCGGGCACCCAGCCACACCACGAGCACCACGAAGATCCCGGGCAGCAGGATCTGGAGCGCGTCCAGGATCGACTGCAGCCGCGCGACGCGTACACCCGCGTCGCGCACCCGCTGCGACTCCCGGACGTAGCGGCGGTGGAAAACCTCCTCGCCGCCGATGCCGCGGAGCACCCGCAGCCCGGCGACGATGTCGCTGGCCAGCTTGTTGAGCTCGCCCTGCAGTTCTCGGGCTGCGAGGTTACGGTCCTGAAGGGGTTTGAGTAGCGGCCCGATGGCGACCAGGAGGACGGGCAGGCCGATCAGCACGACCAAGCCCAAGGTGGTCGAGGCCTCGAGCAGGATCGCCGCGACGACGAGGAACGCCACGACCGAACCGGCCGCCCGGCCGAGCACGTCGACGCTGTTGCCGACGTGGGCGATGTCGTTGGCGCCGACGCTGACGACCTCGCCGGTCGCGACCCGCTTCGGCAGCGTCGCGCCGAGGTCGCTCGCCTTGCGGCTGACGAGCTGGACGGTCCGGTAGGCCGCGTCCAGCCACATGGTCACGGAGTAGCGGTGCCGGATGATGCCCGCGATCGCCTGGGTGACGCCCGCGACGAGCAACATGCCGGCCCAGAAGATCAGCTGGCTCGTGTCGCCCGTGGTCACGCCGTCGTCGATCGCCTGGCCGATGATCGCGGGCATCAGGGCCTGCGCGACCATCCACACGATGCCGGACGCGATCGCCGCCACCATGACCCAGCCCTGGGCGCGCATGACGAACAGCAGATAGCGCCCAGACGAGCGGATGTCGGGCGTACCTGGGTTGGCGAGTGGAAGCGATTTCATGGCCGAACCAGGCTATGGAGGTCGGCCTTGGCGCCGCTATCGATTTTGCGCCGTTCGACACGTTGCTCCACGCGACGACGAACGCCGCCGGACGTCGACTCGGGGCGGCCCCGAAACGGAACTTCGTTCCAGGGCCACCCCGGGCCAACGTGGCGTCCCGCCGGCGCGTACGCCATGCCAGGGGCGGGCCGCCAGACGGTGCAACGACGCGGTCTCCGATCGGTTAGGCCCGAGCATCCGGTTCATCACTTGATGCCCGAAAAGTCACGTGTGCGGCTACGTTAAGTGTGACGTTTCCGCAGCGCAAAGCGGCGCTCGACCGCAGATATGTCACTCCCAGCGGGCGCCGGTCGTGGGTGCCGTTCGCCGATCCGTCATCGCTGAGACGCCATTGACTGTTGCTCCGGTCATCTGTCGCCGATTGACTGCCGCAATGGTGACGACGACCCGCATTCGTACCGCTATCACAAGCCTGCTCGCCCTCGGCACCGCACTGGCTGCCACGACAGCTCTCGGGACCACTGACATGGCCACGGCGTCCAGCACTGCCCAGCCCACCGCCCGCGTCCACACGGACGAGCCGATCGTCATCGGCCACCGTGGCGCGTCGGGCTATCGACCCGAGCACACTCTGGCGGCGTACAAGCTGGCGATCGCGTTCGGTGCCGACTACGTCGAGCCGGACCTGGTCTCGACCAAGGACGGGGTGCTGGTCGCCCGGCACGAGAACGAGATCGGCGGCACGACCGACGTCGCCGAGAACCCGGAGTTCGCCGATCGCAAGACGACGAAGACGATCGACGGCCGCCAGGTGACCGGCTGGTTCACCGAGGACTTCACCCTCGCGGAGCTCAAGACCTTGCGGGCCAAGGAGCGGCTGCCTGACGTACGGCCGGACAACACCCGCTACGACGGCCGGTTCCGGGTGCCGACGTTCGAGCAGGTGCTGGACCTCGTGCGAGCGGAGAGCAAGCGGCTGCGTCGCCCGATCGGCGTCTACCCCGAGACCAAGCACCCGACGTACTTCGACTCGATCGGGCTGAGCCTCGAGGAGCCGCTCGTACGAGCGCTGCGCCGGCACCATCTCGATCGGCCCAAGGCGAAGGTGTTCGTCCAGTCGTTCGAGACCGCGAACCTGCGCGACCTCGCCGGCAAGGTGCGGGTCCCGCTGGTGCAGCTGATCGACGCCACCGGCGCGCCCTACGACTTCGTCGAGTCCGGTGACCCGCGGACCTACGCCGATCTCGTCACGCCGGACGGACTCGAGTGGGTGGCGTCCTACGCCTCCGGCGTCGGGACCAACAAGAACGTGCTGATCCCGCGCGACGCCGACGGCTTCCTCACCGAGCCGACCGACGTCGTCGACGACGCCCACGCCGCCGGACTGGTCGTGCACGCGTGGACCTTCCGCGACGAGAACCAGTTCCTCCCGGCCGACTTCCGGATCGGCGACGACCCGAACGCCATGGGCGACGCGTTCAGCGAGTACGACGTGTTCTTCGACCTCGGCCTCGACGGCGTCTTCTCCGACCACCCGGACACCGCGCTGCAAGCGCGCGAGTGGTGGTGGGCGGAGAACCCCGCCTGACGTTCTACGGCGTGTGACCGCTGCCGGACAGACGGTCACATTCGGAGCGCAACGGTTAGACCAGCACGACCCTCGCAGCCAGGAGCATTAGACCACTGACCGGCTTAGCCGTCATATGGGCAAATCTGCCTGGCAACTGCTCGGCTTCTGCGCCCGAAACGCACCGCCTTCCTCCTTAGCGTCCTGGGCATCGTCGAGGCGAGATCCGCCTTCGACGCAGCCAAGGGAGGACGGCTGTGAGAAATCACCGGCGCCGATGGCGCCCCTTACGGGCGGTCCTGTCGGGCCTCGCTGCGATTACCCTCGCGGCAGGCACGATGGCGGCCACCGCGTCCACCGCATCGTCATCGCCGCAGGGGCCCGCGGCTTCGGACGACAAGATCCGACCGAAGCTACTCGACCAACTGGAGTCCAAGGACTCGGTCGACTTCTGGATCTACTTCGAAGCGAAGGCCGACCTGTCGAAGGCCGGCTCCATCAGTGACTGGGACGAGCGCGGCACGGCCGTGGCGCGTGAACTCCGGCAGACCGCCGAGTCCAGTCAGGCCGCGGTCCAGCGCAACCTCGACCGGGCCGGCATCAAGTACCAGTCGTTCTGGGTGACCAACGCCATCAAGGTGAGCGACGGGGACCTCCAACTCGCCGAGCAGGTGGTGAGCCGATCCGAGGTCGACTCCCTCTGGGCCTCGTTCAAGGTCGAGGTGCCCGAAACCACCAAGGGCGAGAACGTCCACCAGATCAACGCGGTCGAGTGGGGCATCGCCAACATCAACGCCGACGACGTGTGGAACCAGTACGGCGTACGCGGCGAGGGCATCACGGTGGCGAGCATCGACACCGGTGTCCAGTACGACCACCCGGCTCTGGTCGGCAAGTATCGCGGCAACAACGGCGACGGCACGTTCGACCACAACTACAACTGGTTCGACGCGGCCGGCAACTGCGCCAGCGCACCTTGCGACCTCAACGGTCACGGCACCCACACGATGGGAACGATGATCGGCGACGACGGCGCCGGCAACCAGATCGGCGTGGCCCCGGAGGCGAACTGGATCGCCGCCAACGGGTGCTGCCCGAGCGACGCCGCGCTGATCGCCTCCGGTGAGTGGCTGCTCGAGCCGACCGACCTGAACGGCGACAACCCCGACGCCAGCAAGCGCCCCAACATCATCAACAACTCGTGGGGCTCGACGCTGCCGTCGACGGCGCCGTTCATGGAGGACATCAGCATCGCCTGGGAGGAGTCCGGCATCTTCGGTGTCTGGGCGAACGGCAACAGCGGCGAGTTCGGCTGTAACTCCAGCGGCTCGCCCGGCAGCCGGATCATCAACTACTCCGTCGGCGCGTACGACATCAACAACAACCCGGCCAGCTTCTCCGGTCGCGGCGCCGGTCAGGACGGCGAGATCAAGCCGAACCTGGCGGCTCCGGGTGTCAACGTCCGCTCGTCGGTTCCAGGCGACAACTACCAGAACTTCAACGGCACCTCGATGGCGACACCGCACGTGGCGGGCACGATCGCACTGCTGTGGTCGGCCGCTCCGTCACTGGCCGGCGAGGTCGGCGCGACGAAGGATCTGATGGACGGAACCGCAGTCGATCGACCCGACAACCAGTGTGGTGGCACCGACGACGACAACAACGTCTTCGGTGAGGGCCGGCTCGACGCACTCGCTCTGCTGAACGCGGCGCCGATCGGCGACACCGGCACCCTCGCCGGCACCGTCACCGACGCCGCGACCGGCGACCCGATCTCGGGTGCCGAGCTCAGCATCACCGGTGCGGTCGACCGCGACGTCACGACCGGCGCGGACGGCACGTACTCGGTGCTGTTGCCGACCGATGACTACGAAGTCGTCGCGGGTGCGTTCGGCTACGCCGAGCAGACCGTGACGGCGACGATCACCGCCGACCAGACCACGACGCAGGACTTCGCTCTCGAAGCCCTGCCGACGGCGACGGTGGGTGGCACGGTGACCGACGGCTCGGGCCACGGCTGGCCGCTGTACGCCAAGGTGAGTGTCGCCGGTCCGGGTGGCACCAGCACGTACACCAACCCGGCGGACGGACGCTACTCGTTCGAGCTGCCGGCCGGGTCGACGTACACGCTGACCATCGAGTCGCAGTACGACGGCTACCAGACCGTGACGGCGAACGTCGAGGTCGGATCCGGCAACGTGACCCACAACGTGGCCGTTCCGGTCGACCCGAGCTGTACGGCGCCGGGTTACGAGTTCAGTGAAGTCACACCGGTCCTCGAGGAGGGCTTCGACTCGGGCGCGACTCCGGCCGGCTGGACGGTCGTCGACCACCGCGGCAACGGCCAGGTCTGGACGTTCAACGACCCGGGTGGACGCGGCAACCTCACCGGTGGTGGGGGCGGCTTCGCGGTCGTCGACAGCGACGAGTACGGCCCGGGCCAGCAGCAGGACACCTCGCTGGTGACGCCGGTGATCGACTTGACCGACGTCCCATCGCCGGTCGTCGGTTTCCAGCAGGACCACAACCAGCTCGGTGACCTCGCCGATGTGGACGTGAGCCTCGACGGCGGTGCGACGTGGGAGACCATCCACTCGCAGAACACCGACGTCCGTGGACCGCGCCAGGACATCGTCAACGCGCCGCAAGCCGGCGGCGAGTCGGCGGTGCAGTTCCGGTTCCACTATCACCAGGCAGCGTTCGCCTGGTGGTGGCAGGTCGACGACGTGTTCGTCGGCAACCGGACCTGTGACCCGGTCGAGGCCGGACTCGTCGTCGGCCAGGTGCGCGACGCTAACACCGACAACGGGATCGTCGGCGCCACCGTGACCAGCGACGACAATCCGGCCGAGACGGCGACCACCATCGCCACGCCGGACGACGCGGAGCTGGGCGACGGATTCTGGTGGATCGTCTCGTCGCTGACCGGTACGCACCCTTTCTCAGCCGCGGCGGAGAACTACGTGTCCGACAGCGCTGACGTCGACGTCGAGGCCGACTGGGTGACCGAGGCCGACTTCGTGCTCGGCGCCGGCATGTTGTCCGTCGACCGCGAGAGCATCGAGGTCACCACCCCGATGGATCGCGTGGTCTCGCGTACGTTCAACGTCACCAACGACGGCACCGCGCCGGCGACGGTCGAACTGGCCGGTGGTGGCGGCGGCTTCGAGATGCTCGGCGGTGGCAACGGCGCTGCGACGTCGCTGCGCTACACCGACGAGGTGTCGGAGGCGGCGAACGCGGCGGCAGCTGCCAAGCCACAGGCGGTCACGAGCGCCAAGTCCGACGGATTCGGCAGGGCTCCGGGAGCCGGGGAGAAGCCCGCGCAGTCCCGTACGCCCGCGCTGCCGAAGACGCCGGCTGACGAGGTGACCATCACGCACTCGGTGTCGCAGGAGATCATCCAGTTCAACTCGGTTTCCTGTAACAGCGGTGCGGGCAACGCCGAGAACGGTTTCCTGCGGACCTTCGAGCTCGAGGACTTCGGCATCACCAGTGACTTCAACGTCACGTCGGTGTCCTTCGGGGTCGAGTCCGCAACGGCGACCCAGCCCATCTCGGTCAAGCTGTACACGCTCGACGGTGAGTTCGTGTACGACAACATGACCCTGATCGGCAGCACGGACACCACCCTGGAAGCCCAGGAGCTCAGCATGGTGACCGTGCCGGTGACCGGAACCGCTCCCGCCGGATCGAACCTCGTGGTCGAGCTGGACTCGCCGAACCTGCAGAGCATCGGTGCCTTCTTCTTCCCGGGTTCGAACGACCTCGGGCAGACGGCTCCGACGTACCTGCGCTCGGAGACCTGTGGCCTCGCCGAGCCGACGCCGACCGACGAGGTCGGATTCCCGGACATGCACCTGGTCATGAACGTGACCGGTGAGGCCGGGAGCAGCGTGCCGTGGATGACCGTGACGCCGGAGACCATGACGCTCGACCCGGGTGAGAGTGCCCAGGTCCAGGTGTCCCTGAACTCCGACGTCGAGCAGCCCGGTGCCTACACCGGTCGGGTCAACCTGAGCAACGACACGCCGTACGACGTCGAGCCGGTCGGTGTCACGATGAACGTCACCCCGCCCCGCAGCTGGGGCAAGGTGATCGGCACCGTGACCGGAACCGACTGCGACGGCGCCTCGTCGCCGCTCGAAGATGCGACCGTGCAGTTCGACTGGTGGTCGGGTGACCTCACCCTGTTCACCGACGCGAACGGTGAGTACGCCTACTGGTTGGACTCGCGCGGCAACCCGTACAGCATGATCTTCGCGAAGGACGGCTACAAGCCGAAGGCGCAGAGCCTGAAGATCGAGCGCGGTGACACGCTGACCCGGAACGTCGCACTCCAGGAAGCGGGGTGCTGATGACCGACTGAGCAACCCGAAGGCTGGCCCGTCCCGATCCGATCGGGGCGGGCCAGCCGCTTGCTTGAGGGCGGCTAGCGGCGCCGCAGCGACGCGGCCACACCGGCGAGGCCGGCCACGATGAGCAGCGTCGGGGTGAGCCAGCCGAGGTCGGCGATGGTGAGGTCGCCGCGGTCGACACCCAGCCAGATCCCGAACACGCCGAGGAAGATCAGCGCGGCGACCAGGCTGACGACGTCGAGTGGATGGCGCTTCATCGGCGGATCACCTCAATCTGGCCGAGCGATCCGTCGATCTCGAGCCGTAGGTTGGGATCGAGGTCGTCGGGGTCGGTGTACTGCGTGCTCGCGTCGGCGCCGTTGGCCTCGCGATCGAAGATCTTGACGTCGCCGGCGTTGAGCTCGGCATGGACCGAGACGTCCAGGTCCTCGGGGACGAACACCCGAGTCTGGCCGAGGCCGTTCTCGAGCTGGATGGTGCGGCCGTCGAGAGCGGTGAGGTCCTCGACACGGGTCAGGTCGAGCAGGATCTGCCCCGCGCCCATCTCGTACGACGGGAGCACGTCGGCCGCACTGGTCGGAGCCTCGTCGATCTCGCCGAACTTCCACACGGGAAGTTGAGAGACGCCGACCAGAAGCATTGTCAGCACTGCGCCGATCGGGATCAGCCAGCGGCCGTTGCCCCACCAGGTGCCGGCCAGCATGCCGACGGCGACGACGGCCAGGCTGGTGGCCAGGTAGACCGGGCCGCTGACGTCGGTAGCCGTCTGGTCGATCAGCGAGAGGACGCCGATCACGGCGACCAGGGCCGCCAGGGTGAGCCAGGTCAGGGTTGGGTCGAAGCGTTTCCGCTTGGCGGATGGCGGCGTCGGCTGCGCAACGGTCGGAGTCGCCACGGGCGGCGGCTCCGGCGGTGCCGCGTCGGTCGGGTCCGCCGACGCCGGCGGTGGCTCCGCCGGCACCGGTGCGGTCGCCGGGCGGGTCGTCGGCAGTCGCATGGTTCGGTCCTCGTCAGTGGGAACGACAGCGGTCAGGGCCTCGGGGTCGGACGGAGGGCCCTCGGCCGCGACAACCGGGGATGCCGGTGTCGACGTGCCCGGAGCGGGCGGTGCCGAAGCATCCGGCGCTGCGGAAGTGGGGGGCGGCGGTGCCGATGTGCCAGGAGGTGGCGGTGCCGGCGTGGTCGGTGCGGCCGGCTCGGCGCTCCCCGACGAGCGCGGGCGGGCCAGCACCCAGATGAGGACGGCGATGCCGAGCAGCGGGAGCGGGCCGATCCAGCCCCAGTCGAACCAGGGACCCGAGCTGACCACCGCGATGACGGCGATCACGCCGGCCGCGACCCAGCCGAGCGCGCGGATCCGAGGACTGGCCGGCAGGTGCGACTCGAGAACGTTCTTCTCGGCGCCCTCCTCCGGTGCGAGCAGCCAGGCGGCCGCGTAGAGGACGAGTCCGACGCCGCCGATGACGGTCAGGGCGGCCATGATGACCCGGACGACGACAGGGTCGACGTTGAGATATCGGGCCAGTCCGCCGCAGACACCGGCGATGTAGCGGTCGTCCCGGCTGCGCCGCATCTGGGTCGGCGCCGTGCGCAAGCGGCCGGGATCGAAGCCGCCGCCGTCCGCAGGGGGTGTTTCACTCATGGCTCCATCGTGGCCGGGTCCCGACGACGTCGGCATCGGGGAAGGCCCTGAACCCGGCGAGGTCCCAGCTCGCCAGCCCTGAGATCGCCTCAGGGTGCGTCCCGGGAGGTCGCCGATGGCGCCGGGACCGCCATCGTGTGACGATCGAACCTATGACACCAGCGCACCCCGTGGCTGCGGCCGCGGCGTCCGGCCCGCCGGCCAGGCCGTCGCGGCTACCGCGGCGTGCCTATCGACCGGTCCAGGGCCGGATGGTCGGCGGAGTCGCGGCCGGGCTCGCCGAGCATTTCGGCATCGACGTCTTCTGGGTGCGACTCGCGTTCGTCGTCGGAACCTGGGCGAACGGCTTCGGCGTACTCGTCTACATCGCCCTGTGGCGGCTGCTTCCGCAAGGCGAGCCCGCGGATCCGCATCAGCCGGCCGGACTCGCGTCGGCGACCCGGCGCGGCCTGCGGACACCGCGACGTACCTCACGGCTGCCGGGTGGCGACCTCGGGCAGACCCTGGCGCTGATCGTGCTCGGGCTCGGCGTCCTGCTCCTGCAGGAGCAGTTGGGCTGGGGCCTGGCCAATCACCTGTTCTGGCCCTTGATGATCGCGGTCGCGGGTCTGGCTCTGTTGTGGCGGCAGGCCGACGAGGCGCAGCGCCAGCGCTGGGCCGGCACGAACCCGGACGTCCCCGTCCTCGGGCTGCTGCTCGGCGGCGGAGGATGGGCCGCGGTGCTCCGGCTCGGCCTGGGCGCCATGCTGCTCGCGTCCGCGATCGGTCTCTTCGTCGCCCAGTCCAGAGGGCCGGAGGCGCTCGGCGTGGTGGCGATCGCCACGATGCTGGCGCTGGGCGGCCTCGGTCTGCTGCTCGGGCCGTGGATCCACCGCCTCACGCGTGACCTGGCGGCCGAACGCCGGGAACGGGTGCGGTCTCAGGCGCGGGCCGACATGGCGGCGCATCTGCACGACTCGGTGTTGCAGACCCTGGCGCTGCTGCAGCGGCATGCCGGCGACGCGCGTACGGTCGCCCGGCTGGCCCGCCGTCAGGAGCGGGAGCTACGCGAGTGGCTCTACGCCGATTCCGGCCCATCCGGCGAGACGCTTCGGGCGGCGTTGGCGGCTGTCGCGGCCGAGGTCGAGGACCGGCATGATGTGACCGTCGAAGTGGTGGGCGTCGGCGACGTGCCGATGGACGACACGCTGGCGGCCATGGTGCGGGCGGCCGGGGAGGCGATGGTCAACGCGGCCAAGCACTCCGGCGCCGGTCACGTCGACGTCTACGCCGAGACCGCGGGGCCGAAGGTCGAGGTCTTCGTACGCGATCGGGGTGCGGGCTTCGATCCGGAGGCGATCCCGGAAGGGCGGCTCGGCATCCGCGAGTCGATCCGCGGTCGCATGGAGCGGCACGGTGGGATGGCGGATGTTCGAAGCGCCCCAGGCGAGGGGACCGAGGTGCGGCTGTCGATGACGCTGCAGGAGCGAGACGAGGAGAGTACGCGATGAAATCGGCGCTTACCGTCGTGGTGGTCGACGACCACCAGATGTTCCGGACCGGTGTGCGATCCGAGCTCGGCGGCTCGGTCACCATCGTCGGCGAGGCCGAGGACGTCGACAGTGCGGTGGCGGTGATCGAGGAGACCGAGCCCAGCGTCGTGCTGCTCGACGTCCATCTGCCAGGCGGCGGCGGGGCCGAGGTGGTGCGGCGGGTGCATCAGCGGGGTCCGGACCGCAAGTTCCTCGCCCTGTCGGTCAGCGACGCCGCCGAGGACGTGATCGGCGTGATCCGGGCCGGTGCCCGCGGCTACGTCACCAAGAACATCACCGGGCCGGAGCTCGTCGACGCGATCCGCCGGGTGGCCGATGGCGACGCGGTCTTCTCGCCGCGGCTGGCCGGCTTCGTCCTCGACGCGTTCGCCGGCACGATCGAGGTGGCCCAGGTCGACGAGGATCTCGACCGGCTGACCGAGCGGGAGCGCGAGGTGATGCGGCTGATCGCCCGCGGCTACGCCTACAAGGAAGTCGCCAAGGAGTTGTTCATCTCGATCAAGACCGTCGAGACCCACGTGTCGAGCGTGCTGCGCAAGTTGCAGTTGTCCAGCCGGCACGAGCTCACCCGCTGGGCCAGCGACCGCCGGCTGATCTGAGCGGCGGCGGCAGGGGTCGACCACCGCGATTGTGGGATGGTGGTGGTCCGCGGGGCCGGTGCGACGCACGACCGGTGCGTGTGGGCCACCTGATCTCGGCGGCCGCCGCGGCGTACTCCTACAGGCTGTAGTAGCGTGCCGTCGTGGACTTCCTGCGCGATCTGCTGTTGTTCCTGCACCTGATCGGCATGGCGGCCGTCGTCGGCGGCGCGTTGGTTCAGATCGCCAGCCCGCCGCGTCGCCTCACGCCGATGATCCTGCACGGCGGACTGACGCAAGTCGTGACCGGAGTCCTGCTGGTCGGTGTGCTGGAGGCCGACGACGCCGAGGTCAACCACGCGAAGATCGGCGTCAAGCTCGTCGTCGCACTGGTCATCGTGGCGCTCGCCTGGATCTACCGCGCCCGCGAGGAGGTCTCGGACCTGGTCTACTTCGGCATCCTCGGCCTGGGGCTGCTCAATGTCGGTATCGCGGTGTTCTGGACCTGATCGCCGCTTTCTTCGTCGCAGCCGGTACGGCCCCCACCACGCTCCGTCGAGCCTCTGATCGACGTGTCGGTGAACTCGTCGTGAGCAGATGTGGGACCCGGCCGCCGAGAGCCCGCGAGATGTTAGCGTCGCGCGTCGAGTCCAGATGACACCCGTGCTCGGGAAAGTGTCATGCCACTGCCTGATCTCTATCTCGTCGGTGCTCCCAAGGCCGGGACGACGACGGTTGCGCGCTGGCTCAGCGGGCATCCCGACGTCTACTGGTCGGTGCCGAAGGAGCCCTACTACTGGGCCACGGACTATCCGCGGATGCGGGCCCACTACGGCTTCGACACGCGCGAGGCCTACGAGCGGCTCTACTCCTCCGACCGGGCCGCCAGGGCGTGGCTTCGCGGCGACGGCTCGACGACGTATCTCTACTCCGAGACTGCGATCCCGGCGATCTGTGCGGAGGTGCCGAACGCGCGGTTCGTGGTCTGCGTACGCAATCCCGTCCACCTCGTCATCTCCTATCACCGGACGCAGCTGATCGCGCTCAACGAGGACGAGCCCGACTTCACGAAGGCGTGGCACCGGCATCTCGACGGCGGCCTGCCGGACACCGATCCGCTCGACGAGAAGCTGGTCGACTACACCCGCGTGGGTGAGGTCGGGGAGGCGATCGAGCGGCTGCTGCGGGTCGTGCCGCGCGAGCGGGTCCACCTCGTGGTCCTCGACGACCTCGCCCGGGACCCGGCGGGCACCTGGAGTTCGCTCGCGTCCTACGCCGGGATCGACGCCGCCCACCTGCCGGCCATGACGGCGGCCAACCCGAGCGACAAGGCGCCGCGCTGGCCGGCGATCCGGCGGCTCACACATCGGCCGCCGGTCCTTCTCGAGCCGGGCGTCCGACGGCTGCGGCAGTGGTCGCGTACGACCCAACTGCCCGGCGTGGCGGCGGTCAAGCGGCAGATGTGGCGGCCGGAGCCACGCCCGGAGGTGGCGCCGCCCGAGCGTCGTGAGCTGGCCGACTTCTTCAAGGCCGACGTCGGGCTGTTGTCGGAGATCTTGCGGCGTGACCTGAGCCATTGGACGGCGTGACGGTGATCGGGCCGTCGGCACGGCCGCGCCGACGCGACGTTGTCGCCGTGGCCTCGTAGGCTGGACGGCGAGATGGAAGCCCAGACCACAACGCTGTTTCCCGTGCCCGAAGCGCCCACCACCGAAGCCGGCTCCGAGCCGGAGCGACCGCGACGACCGCGGATCACCGCCGAGTCGCTGCTCGACGACCTCAACGACGCCCAGCGGGCCGCTGTCGTCCACGAGGGCGGACCGCTGCTGGTGGTCGCGGGCGCCGGCTCCGGCAAGACCCGGGTCCTGACCCGCCGGATCGCCTGGCTGATCTCGCAGCGCAACACGCATCCCGGGTCGATCCTGGCGATCACGTTCACCAACAAGGCCGCCGGCGAGATGCGGGAGCGGGTGGCCGACCTGATCGGCGGCCGGGCCCGGATCATGTGGGTGTCGACGTTCCACTCCGCGTGCGTGAGGATCCTGCGCCGCGAGATCACCCGCTTCGGCTTCACGTCGTCGTTCTCGATCTATGACGACGTCGACTCCCGCCGGTTGATGACGCTGGTCTGCCGGGAGCTCGATCTCGACCCGAAGCGCTACAACCCGCGGGCCATCCTGCACTGGATCAGCAACCACAAGAACGAGTTGCACGACCACGAGACCGCCGCCGCGCAGGCGAGCAACAACCTCGAGCAGACGTTCGCCGGGGCCTACACCGAATACCAGCGCCGGCTCCGCGAGGCCAACGCCCTCGACTTCGACGACCTCATCATGACGACGGTGCACCTCATGCAGTCCTTCCCCGAGGTGCGCGAGACTTATCGGCGACGCTTCCGCCACGTGCTGGTCGACGAATACCAAGACACCAACCACGCGCAGTACGTCCTGGTCCGCGAGCTGTGCGCCGCGTCGAAGGGCAAGGACGACGGTGTCGAGCCGGCCGAGCTGATGGTCGTCGGCGACTCCGACCAGTCGATCTATGCCTTCCGGGGCGCCAACATCCGCAACATCCTGGGGTTCGAGAAAGACTTCCCCAACGCCAGCACCGTGTTGCTGGAGCAGAACTACCGGTCGACGCAGACCATCCTCAACACTGCCAACGCGCTGATCGCGCGCAACGCCGGACGCAAGCCGAAGCGGCTGTGGTCCGACGCCGGCGACGGCGAGCGGATCGTGGGCTACGTCGCGGAGGACGAGCACGCCGAGGCGCAGTTCGTCGCCGAGGAGGTCGACCGGCTCTCGGACGAGAAGGCGGCCAAGCCGAGCGACATCGCCGTCTTCTATCGCACCAACGCGCAGAGCCGAGTGTTCGAGGAAGTCTTCATCCGGGTCGGGCTGCCCTACAAGGTCGTCGGCGGTGTCCGGTTCTACGAGCGCAAGGAGATCAAGGACGCCCTGGCCTACCTCAAGGTCCTGGTCAACCCCGACGACGAGGTCTCACTGCGCCGCATCCTCAACGTGCCGAAGCGCGGCATCGGCGACCGGGCCGAGGCCTGCGTCGAGGCATACGCCCAGCGCGAGCGGGTGTCGTTCTGGGCGGCGCTGCGGCGAGCCGACGAGGCGCCCGGCATCGCGACCCGTTCGCTGAGTTGCGTCCAGGGCTTCGTCTCGATCATCGAGTCGTTGCGGGAGATGGTGGAAGCGGGGGAGCCGGCCGACGTGGTGCTGGAGGCGGCGCTGTCGCGCAGCGGCTACCACGACGAGCTCGAGCGATCCCACGATCCGCAAGACGAGTCGCGACTCGAAAACCTCGCCGAGCTCGTCGCGGTGGCGCGCGAGTTCGTCGGCGAGGCCGATGCGGTCGCCGCCGACGAAGAGGGACTCCAGCCGGGTTCACTGGCCGCCTTCCTCGAGCGAGTCGCGCTGGTCGCCGACGCCGACCAGATCCCGGACCAGGACTCCGACAGCGACGGCGTCGTCACCTTGATGACGCTGCACACCGCCAAGGGTCTGGAGTTTCCGGTCGTCTTCCTCACCGGGCTGGAGGACTCGGTCTTCCCACACGCTCGGTCGATGGACGACCCGAAGGAGCTCGAGGAGGAGCGCCGGCTCGCCTACGTCGGTGTGACCCGGGCGATGCAGCGGCTCTACGTCTCGCGCGCCGTGGTGCGCTCGGCGTGGGGAGCGCCGAGCCACAATCCGGCCTCGCGGTTCATCGACGACCTGCCGGACGACCTGGTCGACTGGCGGCGGACCGAGGCCGACGGCACCCGGTGGACCGGCGTCTCGACCGGAATCTCGACCGGCGTCCGCCAGGCGTCGTCGTCCCGCACGCTGCCGAGCCGACGCTCGTCCAACCGACGTCCGGTGCCGAGCCTGGCGCCGGGCGACCGCGTGGTGCACGACAGCTTCGGCATGGGCACCGTGGTCTCACTGCAAGGCAGCGGCGAGCAGGCGGTGGCGGCGATCGACTTCGGCTCGGAAGGCGTCAAGCGGCTGCTGCTGCGCTATGCGCCGGTGGAGAAGCTCTGAACGGACGGGCTTGACGCGGACGGCTTGACGATCAGGGCTGGACGCCGTGCTCGATGAGCGCGTCGTAGGGGTTGACGTCCTGACCGTCCTCGCTGCCGTCGGCGACCCGTACCTCGAGGTGGAGGTGCGGTCCGGTGGTGTTGCCGGTCGAGCCGACGTAGCCGATCAACTGACCCGGGTCGACCTCCTCGCCCTCGCTCACGACGTAGGAGGACTGGTGGGCGTACCAGATCTGGGTGCCGTCATCGAGCTCGACCTTGACGAGGTTGCCGTAGGACCCGTCGTAGGTGGTCTCGATGACGATGCCGTGCGCCACGGACACGATCTCGGTGCCCTCGGCGGTGGAGAAGTCCAGACCGGTGTGGTAGCTCGACCACAGGTAGCTGGTCTCGCCCCAGCCGGCGCTCAGCGAGTAGCCGACGACGGGCAGCACCCACTGGTTGGCCGCGAGCTCCTTGGCGAGCTTCTCGGCCTTCCCCTGGAGGTCGGCGAGCGCCTGGTTGCGCTGCCGGGCCTGCATCTGGGCCTGGCGCTGGAGGGTCTCGCGGTCGACGCTGCGGCTGACCGGAATCACGCCGCCGCCACGGGCGTAGGTCGCGTCCGGCTCCGTGGTGAGCTGGGCCGCTGCCGGGTCCGCGGTGTCGTTGCCGCCGCTGTTGGACGAGACGATGACGGCGCCGCCGCCGGCGATGACGAGGGCCGTGGCGCCGAGGACGGCGGGCGTGGGGATCAGGCTGGTGCGACGGGGGGCGCGGCGCGAGCCGGGCTTCGCATGACGCGGGCCGGACGGGCTGCTTGCGGAGCGTCTTCCCCCAACACTCTCCGTGTCGAGTTTCACGGCGGGTATGTCAGCGCGTCGCTTCGGAGCGGGACGCGGCACCGAGAACCTCCAGCTGGCGAACACGGACTCGGCGACCATATCGAATCGCCGAGTGAAAGCAAACAACAAGTACGGCGCGTGCTTAGTGCCTCACGCACCGCGACGAGGCATGCCCGTTATGCCGGGAGAATACCACTGTTCATCGGCTAGATTTCCGGAGTACAAGACTTTTCCCCGCCCGAATGGGAGCAGCAGGAATGCCGAAGCGAATCGTGGTGGCGAAGCCGGGCCTGGATGGCCACGATCGGGGAGCGAAGGTCGTCGCCCGGGCGCTGCGCGACGCCGGTAACGAGGTCATCTACACCGGTTTGCACCAGACGCCCGAGCAGATCGTCGACACGGCGATCCAGGAGGACGCCGACGCGGTCGGCCTGTCGGTGCTGTCCGGCGCCCACATGACGTTGTTCGCCAAGGTGCTCAGCCTGCTCGACGAGCGGGACGCCCGCGACATCGTCGTGTTCGGCGGCGGGATCATCCCCAAGGACGACATCCCGGTGCTCGAGCAGTCCGGCGTCGCGAAGGTCTTCACGCCGGGAGCCACCACGACCGAGATCGCCGACTGGGTCCGCGACCACGTACGGGACACCTCCGGCGTCTGAGCGGCGCCCGTCGAGACGTTGCGCGAATCTCGCGCCCACCCTTCTCACTGAGGTTCAATCGAGCATGGCCACCACCCTCCCCGCCGCGGACCACTCTCGACCGCCCCGCCGCATCGTCGCGATCGAGCACGATCCCGGCTGCCCACTCGACCGGCTCGCGTACTGGCTCGACGGCGCGACCATCGACGTCGTCCGGCCGTACGCCGGGGACGCCGTACCCACGTCGGCCGACGGCGGGCTGATCGTGCTCGGTGGGCAGATGTCGGCCTATGACGACGGGATCGCGCCCTGGCTGCCGGCCGTGCGGGAGTTGCTGGCCTCGTCGATGGCGACCGGTACGCCCACCCTCGGGATCTGTCTCGGCGCGCAGTTGCTCGCGGTCGCCTGCGGCGGCCGGGTCGACGTCAAGGCAGCACCGGGCCGCGAGGCCGGCGTGGTCGACCTGCGCTGGCGACCCGAGGCGGCGTCGGATCCGCTCGTCCGCGATCTGCCTCGACCGTCCGCGGGACCCAGCATGCACGCCGACGCCATCGTCGAGCTGCCGACCGAGGCGACCTGGCTCGCGTTCAGCGACATGTATCCCCACCAGGTGTTCCGGGTGGGCAGTGCGGCCTGGGGCGTGCAGTTCCACCCGGAGGTCTCGCTGCCGACGTTCCGTGGTTGGGCCAGCCGGGCGGCGGATGTGGACGACGCTCGCGTCGAGCTGCTGACCAAGGAGTTCCTCGCCCGGGATCGCGACGTCATCGCGACCGGCCGCGGCCTCGCCGGCCGGTTCGCCGCGCTGGTCGGAGCGACTGCCACCACGCCGGCCGCCTGATGAACCTTCGGGACCGGATGACCGGCGCCCTGCCGGCCATGCTCACCGGTCTCGAGACGCTGGTTCGGTGTGAATCGCCGTCGGTCGATCAGACTGCGGTGGCGCGCAGTGCCGAAACGGTTGCGCGGGTGGGTGCCGACGTACTCGGCGTCGAGCCGGAGCGGATCGTGCTCGACGGCTGCACTCATCTGCGTTGGCGCCTGGGAGCAGGCCCGCCGCGGGTGTTGCTGCTCGGCCACCACGACACGGTCTGGCCGATCGGCTCCCTGGACCGGCATCCGTTCTCGATCACTGACGGAGTGCTGCGCGGGCCTGGCTGCTTCGACATGAAGGCCGGCCTGGTGATGGCGTTCCACGCGGTGGTCACACTCGCCGATGCCTCCGGCGTCAGCATCCTCGTCACCGGCGACGAGGAGATCGGCTCGCCCACATCCCGGGCCCTGATCGAGGCCGAGGCGACCGGCTGCCGCGCCGCTTTCGTTCTGGAGGCGGCCGCCGCGGGTGGTGCGCTCAAGACCGAGCGCAAGGGCGTCTCGCATTACGAAGTGCGCGTGGCAGGGCGAGCGGCCCATGCCGGTCTGGAGCCCGAACGCGGGGTGAACGCCGCGATCGAGATCGCTCATCAGGTCCTCGCCGTGAGTGGCCTGTCCGACCCTGTCGCCGGCACGACTGTGACTCCGACGGTGCTGTCCGCCGGGACGACGACGAACACCGTGCCTGCCGTCGGCCGGTTCGCCGTCGATGCCCGCGTGCGCACGGCAGCAGAGCAGGCCCGGGTCGACGAAGTGATGCGAGCGCTACAGCCGGTGCTTCCCGGAGCGGAGCTCGAGCTCGACGCGGACCTGAACCGGCCGCCGCTGCCCGCCACCGCCTCCCGAGCGCTCTACGCCCGCGCCGAGCAGCTTGCCGCCGAGCTCGGCCTGCCGCCACCGTCGTCGGCCGCGGTCGGCGGCGGCTCCGACGGCAACTTCACCGCCGGAGTCGGTACGCCGACATTGGACGGTCTCGGCGCGTCCGGCGGCGGCGCGCATGCGGCCGACGAACACGTCCTTGTCGACGAGCTGCCGGGGCGGACGGCGCTTGTCGCTGCGCTGCTGCTCGACGCGCTGGGATCATCGGACGCGTCCGGCGAGTCGTCCGGGGCGACCAACCTCAGTTCGTCGTCTCGTGTTCGCCGACCATGACCGGACAACCGGGCGGCACGAGCATGGACGTCATGACCGACCCGCACGACGCGAGAACGGATCTGGCATGACGAAGCTGACCGGTGTCGAGCTGCGCCGGATCCGCATGCCGCTCGTCGCCCCCTTCCGTACCTCCTTCGGCACCGAGCTCGACCGGGACGTTCTGCTGCTGCGGGTCGTCCTCAGCGACGGCGAGGGCTGGGGGGAGTGCGTCGCGGGCGCCGACCCGTTGTATTCGTCGGAGTACGTCGACGGTGCCGCCGACGTGCTGCGGCGCTTCCTGATTCCCGCTGTCGCGGCGTGCGATCGGCTCGACGCCCACCAGGTCGCCGCTGTCCTGGCCGGCTTCAAGGGCCATCCGATGGCGAAGGCCGCGCTCGAGATGGGCGTACTCGACGCCGAGCTGCGGTCCCGGGACATGACGCTGGCCCGCGAGCTCGGCGGCGTCCGCGAGCGGGTCCCGTGTGGAGTGTCGGTCGGCATCATGGAGTCGATCCCGCAACTGCTGGAGGCGGTCGCGGGCTATCTCGAGACCGGCTACGTCCGCATCAAGCTCAAGATCGAGCCGGGTTGGGACATCGAGCCGGTCCGTGCCGTACGCGAGAGCTTCGGCGACGACGTCCTGCTCCAGGTCGACGCGAACACCGCGTACGAGGTCTCCGACACCCTGCATCTCGCCCGGCTCGACGAGTTCGACCTGCTCCTCATCGAGCAGCCGCTCGACGAGGACGACGTGCTCGGCCACGCCAGACTGGCTCGTCAGCTCCGCACGCCCATCTGTCTCGACGAGTCGATCACCTCGGCGCGATCCGCCGCCGACGCGATCACCCTCGGAGCCTGTCAGATCGTCAACGTCAAGCCCGGACGGGTCGGTGGCTACCTCGAGGCGCGACGTGTCCACGACGTCTGCACCGCGCACGGGATCCCCGTGTGGTGCGGCGGCATGCTCGAGACCGGTCTCGGCCGGGCGGCCAACGTCGCACTGGCCGCGTTGCCCGGGTTCACGCTTCCGGGCGACACCTCGGCCTCGGACCGCTACTACCGGACCGACATCACGGCGCCGTTCGTCCTCGACGATGGGCATCTCGACGTCCCGACCGGGCCGGGCATCGGCGTCGAGCCGTTGCCGGACGAGCTCGACGCGGTGACCGAAGCGACCGAGTGGATCGCCGGCTAGCTGACCTAGCTCGCCGTCGCCGGCGGGTCGGCGGATCGGCTCGAGACGCCACCACCGGGATAGAGGCCGGCGAGCCGGGCCATCTTCAGCCCGAGGTGCATGACCAGGCGATCGCTGCCGTTGCGCATGCTCAGGCCGGTCAGGCTTTCGACCCGGTCGAGCCGGTAGTAGAGCGTCGCTCGGTGCACGACGAGCTGCTGCGCGGTGGCCTTGACGTCGCCGGCGTTGTCGAGGAAGCACTCGAGCGTCTCGAGCAGCGGCGCGGCTCCGTCGGTCGCGAGCAGCGTCACCAGGCCGGGATGCAGCGCCGACTCGGTGAGCTCCTCCTGCGGCAGCGGATCAGGGTGCGATAGATGCCGAGGTCATGCCACGCCATGACGTCGTCGGTCTTCAGAACCTCGGCCACCTGCGCTGCCTGGTAGGCCTGCCGTTGCGAGACGGCGGCCTCGGTGAGCGAGTCGACGGTGTCGCCGATCCCGACCACCGACCGCCACGTTTCCGGCTCCGAGGGGAGGCTGTCCGTCAGCGCCGACCGCAGCCGCTCGCCGATGTCGGTCAGCCATTCGCGCTCGTCCCGATGCTGCGGGACCGCGGCCAGGAGTACGCCACGGTCGTGCAGGCCGATGTGGAGGGCGTTGTGCACCATCAGGTGCCGGCGTACCTGCATCAGGGCCAGGTCGACCGCGGTCTGCGGCGACTGGCCGGTCGCGCCGTCGACGACCACGGGTCGCAGGGCGAAGACGACGACGCGCTGCGCGGGTACGAACAGGTTGGCGTCGATGAGTTCGTCGGCGGCGTGCTCGCGTACTGCGGCGTCGGTGGAGAACAGGTCGCGAAGCAGCTCGCGCTCGCGGGCGCGCTCGAGGTCTTCCTGCAACTGCTCCCGGTACATCACCACGCCGGCGGTCTCGCCGCCTCGGTCACGGTGTCGAGGTCGCAGTCGGTCAGGTGTTCGTCGGCGTTGACCAGCCAGAGGTAACCGAGATGCGCGTCCCGGCAGCGGACCGGTGCGCAGACTCGCGGCAGCAGCGCGTGCTCGGCGTTGCCGGGGATGCGGATCGCGCCGTTTGCCTCTGCGATGCCCTGCGCGGCCACCCAGTCGACGGCCGGGCCCTCCACCTTGCGGTGCAGGATCGACGCGAGGCGGGTCTCGTCGACCGGGCCGTAGTGCGGACTGTAGACCTGTAGCCGGAAGTGCGTGTCGTCCAGCGCCGCCGAGCACTGCAACTGGGCGGCCACGGTGTCGACGATGCGTTGCAGCTCCGAGGCCATGACCGCTCCCAGTCCGTGGCCGCGAGGCCCGGCGCCGTCGCGGCGTGCCGCCAGCTTACGGCCACGGTCGGACGTCCGGTGTCGTGTTCGGCGACGAACGAATTCGCTTGGAGTGGTGGGATTCGACGATGCTCCGACGGACGCGAAACGCGAGACTTGACCCGGCCGCGGTGCGGACTATCGGGACGGTGGGTGCATGACGACAACGGAGCAGACGACGATCCTCGACGCGATCGGATCGGCCGCGAACGCCGCCGGTGCCCGCGTGTACGCCCACGCGGTCGACATCGACTCCGGCCGCGAGCTGGGGCTGCGGTCCGACGAGCCGGTCGTGGCGGCGTCGGTGTTCAAGGTGCCGGTGCTCACCGAGTACGTCCGGCAGGTCGCTGGCGGTGAGCTCGATCCGGCGACCCGGATCACGATCCGCGGCGGCAGCGGCACGATGGGCCCGACCGGGCTCAGCGTGTTCGTGGACGACGCGGAGTGGTCACTGCGCGACCTGGCGACGTCGATGATCACGGTCAGCGACAACGCGGCCACCGACCTCGTGCTCAGCCTTGTCGGCCTGGGCCGGGTCAACGCGACGATGGCCGAACTGGGCTTGCCCGGCACCGTTCTGGTCAGCGACTGTGCCGGGATCTTCGCCTCGATGGCCGCCGAGTTCGGCACTGACGATCCGACGGAGATCGAGGCGAAGATGGCGGCCGATCCGAGTCGGGTGCCGCGCCTGTCGGCGTCCCGGCCGGAACGCACCAACCGAACCACCCCGCGGGAGGCCACCTCGTTGCTGTGGCAGCTGTGGACCGACCGGGCGGCCGGTCCTGACGCGTGCGCGGAGGCCCGCCGGATCCTCGGACGCCAGATCTGGCCGCACCGCCTGACCTCCGGATTTCCGAACGACGACGTGCGCGTGAGCGGCAAGACCGGCACGCTCGGCGTGGTGCGCAACGAGATCGGGGTGGTCGAGTATCCCGACGGGGAGCGCTTCGCGGTCGCCGTCTTCCTCCGCACGCATCGGTTCGGCTACCGGCAGCCGGCGGCCGACGCTCTGATCGGTACGGTGGGTCGGCTGCTCGTCGAGCGGCTCGCGGCGGACTGAGAGGGCGCGTCGATGCGGGATCTGCTGATCACCGACGTACGGGTCTTCGACAGCGCCTCCGGCGAGCTCCGGGACGGCCCCGTCCACGTGGTCGGCGGCACCGTCGCGTCGGTCGGCGCCGAGGCGCCAGCCGACTACGACGGCCCGGTGCTCGACGGCGCCGGCGGCACGGTGATCCCCGGCCTGATCGACGCCCACTTCCACGCGTACGGCTTCGCCACCGACGCCCACACCCTGGAGGCCCGCCCGCTCAGTTACGTCGCCCTGGCCGCGGCCCGGCGGCTCGGCCGGGCGCTGCGGCGCGGGTTCACGACGGTGCGCGACGTCGCGGGCGGCGATCCCGGCCTGGCCGCCGCGATCGACGAGGGCCTGCTGGCCGCGCCGCGCTACCTCTACACCGGGCCGGGCCTGAGTCAGACCGGCGGGCACGGCGATCCGCGCGCGGCCGAGGAGCCGGGCGGCGCCTGTGGCTGCGGGGGCATCAATGTCGAAGTCGTCGACGGGATCGACGCGCTCCGGGTCGCGGTGCGCGATCGCTTTCGCCGCGGTGCGCACGCGATCAAGATCATGGCCTCCGGCGGCGTCATCTCGCCGACCGATCCGATCCGGCCCCCGCAGTACTCCGCCGAGGAGGTCCGGGCCGTCACCGACGAGGCGACGCGGCGAGGCAGTTACGTCGCGGCGCACGCGTACTCGCCGGAGGCGATCCAGCACGCGGTCGGCAACGGCGTACGCAGCGTCGAGCACGGCAACCTGATGGATCCGCCGACGGCCGATCTGATGGCCGAGCGCGGCGCCGTCTTGGTGCCGACGCTGGCTGCGTACGACACGATCGACCGGCTCGGCGCCGAGTTCGGTGTGCCCAAGGCGGCCCGGGCCAAGAATGTCGAGGTCCTCGACGCTGGCCGGGTGGCGGTGGAGCATGCCCGGGCGGCCGGTGTGGCGATCGGGTTCGGCACCGATCTGATGGGGGCGCTCGAGACCGAGCAACTGGTCGGCCTACGGCTCCAGACCGACGTCGAGGGTGTCGTTCGCACGCTGCAGTCGGTCACCCGGGTCAACGCCGCCCTGATCGGCCGGGCCGACCTCGGTGTGGTCGAACCGGGGGCGGTCGCCGACCTGGTGGTGCTCCCGGGCGACGTGTTCGCGGAGCCGTCGCTGCTGTGGGGCGAGGCGCGGACCGTGGTCCAGGGCGGTGCCGTCGTCGCGGACGACTGAGTGACGCCTCATCCGTGGTCAGCTGTCCACGCGAGGTGTCGCGCGGAATCCGCTGTGGATGTAGCGCGTCCCGTCGGGCAGCTCGTAGAAGAGCACCGAGCTCCACGACGCGTCCGCCTCGTGTTTGGTCGCGAAGTGAGCGTCTCCGACCGGGACCAGCGGAGTCTCGTCGGGCTCCTCCTCGGGCATCAGCTCGGCGAGCAGTCCGGTGAGCGTCGCGCGCAGGACGAGTCCACCGTCCTGCTCGACCACGTCGAGGTCGACGCCGGATCGTGAGTAGTGACCGACGTAGGGTGCCAGGTCGATGCTCACCGGCTCCGACGGCGGCGCGAACGGCGTCGGCTTGGTGATGTCGGCGAGCTCCTCGAAGGCCTCGGCGTACAGCTCGTCGTAGAGGCCGGACGCGTCGCCGCCGTTGGTCAGCAGGCTGACCGCGAAGTCGCGCTCGGGCGACAGGCGCAGGAACGCCGCTTGGCCGATGGTGCCACCGTCGTGCCCGATCACGCGGTGACCGTCCCAGTCGAAGCGCATCCAGCCGAGTCCCCACGAGTCGGTGACCGTCGGGTCGGGCAGCGCGACCTGCTGCTCGGTCATCGCCCGCGCCGAGTCGGCGGACAGGATCCGGGTGCCGTCCGGTGCGACGCCGCCGGCGAGATGCATCCGGGCGAAGGTCAGCACGTCGTGGACCCGGGCGGTGATGAGGCCGGCCGGGCCGGCGTTGCGGGGGAGCAACCAGTTCGTCGTCGGCTTCGGGTCGGTGCCCGGGTCGCCCAGGTGGCCGATCGCGGCCCGGTGCAGGATCGCCTCCTCGGGCAGCGTCACCGTGGCGGTGAGGCCGAGCGGCTCGACGATCCGCTCGCGGAGCGCGGCGTCCCAGGTCTTGTCAGTGAGGACCTCGACGATCCGGCCCGCGACGTTGAAAGCGGCGTTGCAGTAGGAGAACGTCGTGCCGACCGGATGGTTCTGCGCCGCGTCGGCGAGCTTCGCGACGAACTTCTCGACGCAGTCGTCGCCGCGACCGGTGTCGGTGAAGAGATCGCCGTCGAGCCCGCTGGTGTGCGTGAGCAGGTGCTTGACCGTGATGGACTTCGTGACCTCCGGATCGGGTGTGCCGAACTCGGGCAGCACGTCCACCACCGGCGTGTCGAGACCGAGGGCACCCTCGTCGACGAGCTGCATCACCAGCGTGGTCGTCCATACCTTGCTGATCGACCCGATCTGGAACACCGAGTCGGGCGTGGCCTCCACGAGCGTCGCCTTGCTGAGCACACCAGCGGCGACGTCGACGATCTGGCCGTCTCGGAGGATGCCCATCGTGGCGCCGGGCACCTTGTACTTCTCGATCCCCTCGCGCAGCCGCGCCCGCCAGTACGCGGTGTCGACCGTCGGTTTGCCACTGCTCGTCATGGGCCGTCCTTCCTCCGCCTCGCGTCTGATCCCACTCTGCCCTTGCGTACCGACCGAAGCGCTGTACGGCGATCCGAACCCATCTGAAATCGTTGGGCGCGCCGAACGAACCCTAGCGACTTGGGTCGCTGGCACCTCTGGGATTCGCCTCCTGGTCGCCTAACGTCGGAGCATGAACCCAGCCGACCTGCATCACGACGCCGTCGTGGTCGACACCCACAACGACCTGATCCTGCTGGTCGACCATTTCGACCACCGACAACAGCCGAACCACTTCGCCGACCACTGGCTCCCCGAGTTGCGCGCCGGTGGCGTCGATGTCCAGGTCCTCCCGATCTGCCTCGAGGAGCAGTACCAGTCCGAGGGCGGCCTGCGCCGGACCCTGCTGCTCGTCGAGCGGATCCACCAGCTCGTCGCCGACAACGCTGACGAGGTGGCGCTGTGCCTGACCGGCGGCGATGTCGACGCCGCGGTGGCGGCCGGCGAGATCGCCGTGGTGATCGCGCTCGAGGGCGCGCACGCGATCGGCCAGGACCCGCAGCTGATCCGGACTATGCACCGCGTCGGAGTACGCGTGGTGTCGCTGGCGCACTTCGGACGGACGTTCCTCGCCGACGGCAGTGGGCTCGACGACACCTCACGCGGCGGCCTGACCCCGCACGGCATCGAGGTCCTCCAGGAGATGGAGCGGCTCGGCATCGTCTTCGACATCAGCCATCTCGGCCTCGCCGGCGTCGACGACGTGCTGTCGCTCGCGACCCGGCCGTTCCTCGCCACTCACTCGGCCTGCCTCGCCCTCACCGACGTCCATCGCAATCTGGGCGACGAGCAGATCAAGCGCATCGCCGAGCTCGGCGGGGTGATCAACGTGGCGGCGGCCATCCCGTTCTTCATCGATCCCCAGCGAGCGACCGCGGAACGGGTCGTCGACCACATCGAGCACCTCATCGCCACCGCCGGCGTCGACCACGTCGGCGTCGGGCCCGACTTCATCGACGACTACTACCAGAAGGTCTTCGGCGGCTGGATCGTGCCGAAGGATCTCGGCGAGGGTGGCACTCCGCGCGCCGAGATCGAGCGCCCGTCGGACCTGCCGAAGCTCACCGAGGCGATGGTCCGTCGCGGCATCGCCGAGGACGACATTCGCAAGGTCCTCGGCGGCAACACGCTGCGCGTGCTTCGTGAGGTGATGGGCGTCCCGCAGCCCTGACGAACGTCAAACCACAGTGGCGACGTCCTCGACAGTTGACGATGGCCGCCGCGGACGCCGGTACATAGAGTCGGTCCCATGGAGAGCTTCGACGTGGCTGTCATCGGGGCCGGCATCCACGGTGCGAGCGCGGCCTACCACCTGACCGAGCGGGGACTGCGCGTCGCAGTGCTCGAGCGGACGGTGCCGGCCGGCGGGCCGACCGGTCGGTCCAGCGCCATCGTGCGGGCGTACTACACGAACCAGTTCCTGGCCGAAGTGGCCAAGGACAGCATGGAGATGTTCACGCACTTCGGTGAGCTCACCGACGGGGCGGACAGCGGCTTCCGGCAGACCGGCGGCGTCTTCCTGCATGCCGAGTCGGAGCTCGAGCAGTGTCGCGAGGTCGTCGCCCGCCTCCTGGAGACCGGTGTGCGGGCCGAGGTGATCGAGCCGGACGGCTTCGGCGAGATGCTGCCCGGATTCGAGCTCGACGACGTCGCCATCGCGGTGTGGGAAGCCAACGCCGGATACGCCGATCCAGCCGGAACGACACACGGGATGGTCTCCACGGCGGTGAGGCGTGGTGCGGAGCTTCGTACGTCCACCACCGTGCGACAGCTCGAGGTCCGTGGCGACCATGTCGCGGTGACAGCCGACGACGATGTCATGCTCGCCGATCGGGCGCTGGTCGCAGCCGGACCCTGGACCCGCCCGTTGCTCGAGCGGATCGGCGTCGACCTGCCGCTCACCGTCGAGCGGCATGTGGTCGCGGCCTACTCCTTCGGGACGGCGGCGCCGGTGCCGCATGTCGTCGGCGATCTCCCGGGGAGCTACTACCTCAAGCCCGATGGCGCGACTCACTTCCAGCTCGGACCTCTCGACCCGTCGGACCAGGCCGACCCGGACGACTTCGTCCAGGACATCTATCCCGACGAGTCCCTGGAGCTCGCGGCCGCGATGACCCGCCGCATCCCACGACTCGGCGACGCCCACCAGGCCGGTGGCTGGGCCAGCCTCTACGACGTGAGCCCGGACTGGCAGCCGGTGATCGGGCAGGTCGCCGAGCGGGTGTTCGTCGACGCGGGGACGAGTGGGCACGGGTTCAAGCTCGGACCGGCCCTCGGGCGGCACGTCGCCGCGCTCGTCGCCGGCGACTCGGTCCATCCTGGCCTCGCCCAGTTCGATCCCGGCCGGTTCGCTCGCGGCGACCTCCTGACCAGCGGCTACGGTGCCGCGCGCATCATCGGCTGAGGGATGAGCGCCGACGAGGAGGTGGTCGTCCGGCCCACCCTGGCGGTGCTCGTGAAGGATGTCCCGCTCGCTGACGACGCGACCGATGCGAACGGTCCTCGCGGGCTCGATCCGATCAGCGAGGTGCCACTCGAATGGGCGCTCCGGCAGCGTGCCGCGGGCCGGGCGGCCGCCGTCGTCGCGATCGCGATGGGGCCGCCCGCCGCTGCCGAGACGCTGCGTCGCGCCGTGGCGTTTGGCGTCGACGACACGCTCCTGGTGAGCGATCCGGGGCTGCCCGGCTCCGACGTACGGCGGACGGCGCGGGTGCTCGCGGCGGCCGTCGATCAGGTCGCGGCGACCGTCGCCGTCTGTGGTTACGAGAGCCGAGACGGCTCCTCCGGCGTGGTGCCCTCAGCGATCGCCGCCGTGCTGGGCTGGCCGGTGCTGTCCCGCGCCGCCGAGGCGACGTGGACCGACGACGACGTGATCGAGGTCGAGCGAGACGTCGGATCGGGCCCGCGGCGGGAGCGGGTCGCGGCACCCGTCGTGCTGTCGTTCGTGGAGGGCCGCATCGACCCCCGCTACCCGGTGCTTCGCGACGTCCTGCGGTCGCGCCGGGCCAGCGTTCCCGAGATCGCTCTCGACCGCTTGGCTGCGCGCGGCCTCGAGACGACGCGTCACGAGCGTGTCGTACGCACCGAGCGGATCGAGCCGCCCCGCAAGGAGCCCGCCTACGCCGGACCGGACGACGGTCCCGACGCGATCCTCGAGATCCTCGCCGAGCAGGGGATCGTCGCATGACCGGTCCGATCACCGTCGTCGGGCGCGACGTGGCCGATGCGACGTCGGTGCTGGCGGTCTTCCCGACGGGCGAGCCGGTGCGGGTCGTCTGGTCGGCGGACTGGAAGGCGGGGAGCCAGCCCGCCGTGGTCGGCCGAGCCGTGCTTCCCGTGCTCGGCGACGACTCGGTGGTCGTCTTGGGTTCGGGCCAGGACGACCGTGACCTCGCCGGCTGGCTGTCGATTCGTCTCGACGCGCCGGTGATCTGGGCGGCGGACTCGGTACGCCGCGTCGGCGACGGGCTCGAGGTGGATCGGACGACCCACGGCGGCCGGGTCCGGGTCGTCCAGCAGGTCGACGCGGGCCCCGCCATCGTGCTGGCCAAGCCGGCTGCCGGTGCTGGCACCGCAGCGTCCGCCGACCGGGTCGCGACCTTCGAGCTCGGCGACGACACCGGTGACGTCGAGGTCTTGTCGGGGTCCGAGGACACGCCGGACCGGGACGACGTGCCGCTGGCCCGCGCCGATGTCGTCGTGAGCGTGGGCCGGGGCATCGGTGGCCCGGAGCGGCTCGATCTCTTCGCTGGTCTCGCCCGGAGGCTCGGCGGCGCGCTCGGCGCGAGCCGTGTCGTCGTCGACTCCGGCTGGCTGCCGTTCGCCCACCAGGTCGGCCAGACCGGAACGAGCGTCGCGCCGACCGTCTACCTCGCGTTCGGGATCTCCGGCGCCGTCCAGCACCAGGCCGGCATGCGTGGCAGCCAGGTGGTGGTCGCCGTCAATACCGACCGGGACGCGCCGCTCTGTCAGGTCGCCGACCTCGTCGTCGAGGCGGACGCCGTCGCCGTCGCGTCCGCCCTCGTCGATCGTCTGGACCGGCTCTCGACCGAGCCGGATCGCGCCGGATCGTACTCATGAAAGGACCGCTGCCATGCTGACCGACGTACGAGAGACCGCGGAGCACGCGGCGGTCGTCGCCCACCTGGGACGCCTGCACGAGCCCGGGTTCGGCCGCCCCCATACGCTGTCCGAACCGCACGCGTCGGCCGACGGCAGCCGGGTGGTCGTGACCGGCTCGGTGCTCGACGAGCTGGCCGGACTGCCTCGCACCGTGGTCTACGCCGCGACCGACGGCGAACTCACCGCGCTGACGACCGGTGCCGGCTCGGCCCGATGGGGCCGGCTGTCGCCGGACGGCGCGACGCTGGCGTTCCTCTCCGACCGCTGCGAGGCTGGACGGTTCCAGCTCTTCCTGCTCGAGGGCACCCGATTCGGCGAGGCGGTGGCCGGGCCGGAGGTGCCTGGATCGATCGAGTACGCGCACTGGTCGCCCGACGGCCGTCGGCTCGTACTCGGGGCGGCCGGCCTCGGCGCGGCGCTGTCCGGAGGTCAGGGAGCGACCGCCAACGTGGCCGTCGAGGCGGATCTGCCGTCGTGGCATCCCACGGTGGAGGACGGCACCTCGGAGTCGGCGTGGCGGAGCCTGTGGGTCTTCACGCTCGGCACCGGCGAGCTCGCGCAGGTGTCGCCCGACGGGATGAACTGCTGGGAGGCGGGCTGGTGCGGACCGAGTCGGCTGGTGGCGGTCACCTGCGACGCACCGGACGAGAACGCGTGGTACGACTCGGTCCTGACCCTGATCGACCTCGACTCCGGCGAGAGTCGTGAGCTGCTACGAAGCGAGGTTCAGCTCGGGCTGCCGACCGGGTCGCCGGACGGGCGATGGGCCAGCATCGTGCAGGCCGTGTGCAGCGACCGCTGGATCGTGGCGGGCGACCTCGCGCTCATCGACCTGGAGACCGGGTCACCGACCGTCGTCGACACGATCGGCACGGACGTGACCTACCTGCAGTGGATCGACGCGAGTCGGCTCGGCTACATCGGACAGCGGCACCTCGACTCGGTCGGCGGCTTCGTCGACGCCACGACCCGGATCGCTGCCGAGGTGTTCTCGACCGAGCTGTCGTGCAGCGGGCTCTGGTATCCCGACGGCTCGTTCACCGACGACGGTCGGGTGGCCGTCGTGCAGTCGGCCTATCACCTACCGCCGCAGCTGGCCCTCCTGGGCGGCGAGAAGGACGAGGTGCTCGCCTCGACCGCTGGCCCCGGATCCGACTACCTGCTGTCGGTCGCGAGCCGGGTCGAACCGGTGTCGTGGACCGCGCCGGACGGTCTCGAGATCGAGGGCCTCTTGTGCACCCCGGACGGCGAGGGCCCGTACCCCTTGCTCGTCCACGTCCACGGCGGACCGGTGTGGGCCTACCGCGACATGTGGTCGATGCGGGCTCCGGCGGTGCCACTGCTGGTGTCCCGCGGGTACGCCGTCTTCCACCCGAATCCACGCGGCAGCGGCGGGCGCGGTCAGGAGTTCGCCGCCGCTGTGGTCGGCGACATGGGTGGTGCCGACGCGCAGGACATCCTGTCCGGCATCGACGCCCTGGTCGAGCGCGGCGTCGCCGACCCGGCGCGGATCGGCCTGTTCGGTGGCAGTTACGGCGGCTTCATGTCGTCGTGGCTGGTGACGCAGGATCAGCGGTTCGCGGCTGCTGTACCGACGGCGCCGGTGACCGATTGGTACAGCCAGGCCTTCACGAGCAACATCGGCGGCTGGGGCAACAGCTTCCTGCGGGCCGACCCCGAACAGCCCGGCACGAGCGTCCACACACGCAGTCCGGTGCTCCAGGCGAGCCGGGTCCGCACGCCGTGCCTCAACATCGCCGGCGCCTTGGATCGCTGCACGCCGCCCGGCCAGGCTCGCGAGTTCCACCAGGCGCTGCTGGAGCACGGGGTGGAGTCGGTGCTCGCGATCTACCCTGAGGAGGGGCACGGCGTGCGATCGCATCCCGCCGTCGCCGACTACCTGACCCGGACGGTGCTCTGGTTCGAGCGGCACATGCCGGCCCGTTAGCGGTCGATCAGGTCCGGCCTCGTGAGGTCGGTGTTGTCCACCACGTACGTCGCCAGCGCCTCGGGCTCGCAGGCGGCGAGGTAGATACCTTGTCCGTCGACGTAGCGGCGGTTGGCCAGGTGTCGCGGGTCGGCCGGTGTGCCGTCGCGCGCGGCCATTCGGGCGCAGGACGTGGCGGTATCCACCCGGCAGAAGATCGACAGGTCCCAGTGATCGCGGAGCTCCGGTCGATGCAGGAAGATCCCGTCGAGAAGCAGGATCGTCCCAGCCTCGACCGGGTGCCGATGCCGCGGCACCGCGGCGTCTTGCCGGTAGTCGAACACCGCGAGGCACACCGGCTCCCCGGCGACGAGCGGGTCGAGCAGGACCGACCGAAGTGCGGAGTAGTCGTACGCGTCGAGGTAGTAGCCCTCCGGTGAGGTCCGGCCGCGGGCGTACCGGGCGGCCCGTGGGCGATGGAAGCCGTCGACGCCGGCGCGAAGCACCGGCCGTCCCGCGGCACGTACGAGCGGAGCCAGCTCGTCGGCGAGCACTGTCTTGCCGGCGCCGTCGACCCCGTCGATCGCGACCCGCCGAGGCCGATCGGCCGGGAGCGTCGCGATGGCCTCGGCGAGCCGGTCGAGCAGCGCCCGCCGTACGGGGGTCACCGGCGACTCCACGTTGTCACTCCTCATGACCGCAACCCGTGAGGCGTGCGGTTATCCATGAGCTCATCGGAATCCTGGGGCCAGTGTGAACGCGCGTCACGACGGCTCGTGGGCCCGGACGTGGTCGGCGATCAGGTCCGCCACCACGTCGGGCCGCTGCACCGCGACCCAGTGGCCGCCGTCGACGTCGACCCGCGTCAGCTCGGGCACGAACTCGTCGAGGTGCGCGTAAACCTCCGGGATGACGTACTTGTCATGCTTCGGCACGACGAGTTGCACTGGAACTCCGGTCTTGCCGGGTCGCGGGTGCCGCATCCGGTCCTTGATGTTGACGCGATAGAGATTGAGTCCGTTGGTCGCGTCCTTGGTGAGCGTGTCGCCCCAGTGGCTGCCGTCGCCCAGTCGCTCGGCGGCCGCGATCTGGTGGCGCAGCTGTGGAGTCGCCCGGCGCCACAGCTGCTCAGGGAACCAGGGCACGTGGAAGGCGTAGATGTACCACGCGTGCATCCCCTGACGCAGCAGCAGGCCGAGGTCGCGCTCGTTACGGGCCCTCCGGAGCGTGTGCGCCATGTGGTCCAGGGACGGCCCGGAGATCGACGTGAACGACCGCAGCCTCCCGCGCAGCCGCTCGTCGGTGTCCTCGGTCGTGACCGCGTCCCACAACTGCGCCGAACCCCAGTCGTGGCCGACCAGGTGAGCGGCGCCCTCGGGCCCGGTCATGTGGTCCATCACCGCGACCAGGTCGTCGACGAGCCGGTCGGTCCGGTAGCCGTCCCGGCCCCGCGGCGCCGTCGACTGACCGGCCCCGCGGACGTCGTACGTGATCGCGCGCAGTCCGTGCTTATCGGCGAGGCGACTCGCGACCGGTTCCCACACCGTCTGCGAGTCGGGGTAGCCGTGCACCAAGATCACGGCCGGTGCTCCCGGGTTGGGCCATTCGCGGGCGGACAAGGTGACGTCTGTCGAGGCGACGGACTGGGTCTCCATGGTCAAGAGCGTCTTGCATGGGCAGTGCTCATGGCAACCACGGACCGTCGGCGGTGCGGGTCGTACCCCCGTCGCGGAACGGCGTACGACGTGGTTAGGCTCCGAGGGGATTTTCCGGACCGGTCGAGTCGCGAAGGACGGCAGCACCGTGGATTTGATGGAGTATCAGGCCAAGGAACTGTTCGCCAAGCATGACGTTCCACTGACTCCCGGCATCGTCGCAGAGACGGCCGACGAGGTGCGCTCTGCCGCCGGGCGGATCGGTGGCCGCGTCGTCGTGAAGGCCCAGGTCAAGACCGGCGGCCGGGGTAAGGCCGGCGGGGTCAAGCTCGCGGCCGACCCGGACGAGGCGGCCGCGCGGGCCGGCGAGATCCTCGGCATGGACATCAAGGGCCACACGGTCGAGCGGGTCCTCGTCGTCCCGGCCGTCGACATCGCCGAGGAGTACTACTTCTCGTTCCTCGTCGATCGGGCCAATCGGGCGTACCTCTGCATCGCCTCCGTCGAGGGTGGCGTCGAGATCGAGGAGGTCGCCCGGACCAATCCGGACGCCGTCGCCAAGGTCCCGATCGACCCGGTCGTGGGCGTCGACGAGGCCAAGGCCCGCGAGATCGTGTCGATCGCGAAGTTTCCGCCGGAGCTGGCCGACGAGGCGACCGCGATGATCGGCAAGCTCTGGAACTGCTTCGTCGCCGAGGACGCCTCGCTCGTCGAGGTCAACCCGCTGGGCCGGCTCGGCAACGGCCATCTCGACGCGCTCGACGGTAAGGTCTCGGTCGACGACAACGCCGACTTCCGGCACCCGGACCACGAGGAGTACGTCGATCGCACTGCCGACGACCCGCTCGAGGCGGCCGCGAAGGAGAGGGACCTCAACTACGTCAAGCTCGACGGCTCGGTCGGCATCATCGGCAACGGCGCCGGACTCGTGATGAGCACGCTGGACGTCGTGGCGTACGCGGGCGAGGAGTTCGGTGGAGTCCAGCCGGCGAACTTCCTCGACATCGGTGGCGGCGCCAGTGCCGAGGTGATGGCCAACGGCCTCGAGATCGTGGTCGGCGATCCCGGCGTACGAGCGGTGTTCGTCAACGTCTTCGGGGGCATCACCGCCTGCGACGCGGTCGCCAACGGCATCGTGTCCGCCATCGACATGCTGAAGGGTCTAGGCGAGGAGATCACCAAGCCCCTGGTCGTACGCCTCGACGGCAACAACGCCGAGGAGGGCCGGCGGATCCTCGCCGATGCCCAGCACGACATCATCGAGATGGTCGACACGATGGACGGGGCCGCTCGGCGCGCAGCTGAGCTGGCGGCGGCGAAGTAAGGAGCGGACTCATGGCCATCTTCCTCAACGAGCAGAGCAAGATCATCGTCCAGGGCATGACCGGCTCCGAGGGCCAGCGGCACACCCGCCGGATGCTGGACGCCGGCAGTGCGGTCGTCGGCGGCGTCAACGCCCGCAAGGCCGGGACCGCGGTGGACTTCGACGGCACCAGCCTCCCGGTCTACGGCACGGTCGAGGAGGCGATGAAGGAGACCGGCGCTGAGGTCTCGGTGCTCTTCGTGCCTCCCGCGTTCACGAAGGACGCCATGGTCGAGGCGGTCGACGCCGGCATGCCGCTGGTCGTCGTCATCACCGAGGGCGTACCCGTCCACGACACCGCCTGGGCACTGGCCCACGCCCGTCGCACCGGCACCTCGCGCATCATCGGCCCCAACTGCCCCGGGATCGCGTCGCCCGGCAAGTCCAACGCCGGCATCATCCCGTCCGACATCACCGGTGGCGGCCGAATCGGCCTGGTGAGCAAGTCGGGGACGCTGACCTATCAGCTGATGTACGAGCTGCGCGACATCGGCTTCAGCACCTCGGTCGGTATCGGCGGCGACCCGATCATCGGCACGACCCACATCGACTGCCTGGAAGCGTTCCAGAAGGACCCGGAGACCGACGCCATCATCATGGTCGGCGAGATCGGCGGCGATGCCGAGGAGCGGGCGGCCGACTACATCCAGGCCAACGTCACCAAGCCCGTCGTCGGCTACGTCGCCGGGTTCACCGCGCCGGAGGGCAAGACGATGGGCCATGCCGGCGCGATCGTCTCCGGCTCGTCCGGCACCGCCGAGGCCAAGAAGGAGGCCCTCGAGGCGGCCGGGGTCCGGGTCGGCAAGACACCCTCGGAGACCGCCAGCCTCATGCGCGAGATCATCACCTCGCTCGCCTGACCGATCATCGGCCACTCGTGGCGCGATCATCGGCCACTTGTGGCGTGGTCATCGGCCACTTGTGGCGTGGTCATCCGTCACTTGTGGCGCGATCCCTGAACCACGAGTGACCGATCGCCGCGCCACGAGTGGCTGATCATTCCGCCACGAGTGACTTATCTCCGCGCCACGAGCGACCGATGATCGGGCGGCTACTCGAGCTCGGCGAGGCGGTGGCCGGCGCGGAGGGCGAGGGCGTTGAACGCGCCGCGGGTGACGTCGAACTTGCCGACCGGGGTGAACATGATCTGGGCCAGCCGGGGACCGTTGCGCACGAGGGCCAAGCGATATTCGACGTTCATACGGTCGGTCGCCTCGATCGACAGCCACCAGGTCCGCACCTTCACGCCCGCCTGGGCGATGCGTTCGGGACCGCGCACGCTGGCGTTGAGATTGCGGTCCTCACAGGTCCGCATCCGCTTCTCCAGGCGCTTTGCGTACGCGTCCGCAGCCTTCTCGGAGCGGAACGTCGCGATCGTCTCGCTGACCCCGAACGTCTGTGGAAGCTGTTTGGCCTGCGGGACCACGTAGAACCGGGCCCGGACGCCGCTGACGCCCTTGCCGTTGAACTCTGCCTCGTCGCAGGTCGTGGCCGACGGGTTCTGCCGCACCGGAGATGGTGGCGTCGACACCCACACCTTGGCGAGGTTGGCGACTGGCGGCAGATCGACGACGCCGAGGAACCCGGCGGGCTGGATCACCGGCGGCGAGACCGAGTGGACGTCACCGGCGAGCTGGCACATGCCGCCGGTGTTGCCGCAGAGGAGGTTGAGCGAGTCGTCGAGCGCCTTGGCGAACGCGGTCAGCCGCGGTCCGCTGGGTTGGTCGATCTGGTGCAGGAACGTGGACGTGACGAAGCCGGATCGGGCGACGCCGACCGTGATCGTCTGGATCGGGTCGGACCACTTGCGCAGTTGGATGATGCGAAGGTCGGTGCCGTCGCGATTGGCGGCGTAGGCGTCGAGGAGCTGAACGCGGGGCACCTGGCACCCGGCGTACCAATGCAACTGCGTGACGTAGGAGCTGCGGGCGGCGGCCTTGGTACGGGCGACCTCGATCGCCTCCACGGCGGTCTGCTGGGTCTTGCCGCCGGCCTTGAACGTACGGACGTAGGCCTGGCGAAGCTGCGTCGTGCCGAAGCGGGCGTCCGCGCAGCTCGCATACGGCTCCATCGAGTCCAGGTTGGTCGAGGTGCCGGTCTCGGTCCAGATGATGTTGGGGTCGAGCCGCGTGACATGCGAGGCGCTCAGGAGCTGCTCCTCGGTGGCTCCGACCGTCTCCTCGGGCTCGCCGGTCTCGTGGCCGATCTGCTGCCGCTCGGGATGCAGGTCCTCGGCGCGGCCGTCGGTCGGTGCCGTGACCAGGTAGCCCGCGCCCGCGACCATGGCGGCCGAGCTGGCCACGGCAACCAGCGTGTTGCGGTGCTTGCGCCGGGTGCCGGACCGGCGGATCACCGACGCCCTCGGCAGCGACGCGGCGTCGGTGATGCGGCGCAGGCCATCGAGCCGCTGCTCGATCTCTCCGGTCGAGGCGTTGAGGGAGTCCTCGAGCTCTGTGACGGCACGATCGGTGGCCTCCACCGCGTCCTCGGCGGTCAGGCCGACCTCCCGTGCGGCGGCGGCGATGTCGAGGCCGCCCGCGGTCTGCAAGATGACGAGCCGGCGGTCGGCAGTGCTCAGCGCACCTAGGGCCGTCAGAAGCTGGGTGTCGGTGTCGGCCTGGCGCCGGCGGCGCAGCAGGTTGGTCCCGCGGCGCAGTGTCGCCAGGCGCATCGCCTCCGGGCGTATCTGCGAAAGCGGATCACTGTGGCGCAGTTTGGGCCAATGCTGCCAAGCGTGGGCATAGGCGTCCTGGACCGCCAGGATCGCCGCTGTGAGGTCGCCGGTGACGGCGTACGTCTGGTGCAGGACGTGGCGTCGCGAGTCGTGGTAGAACGCGTCGAATTCGTCGACCCGTGTCATTGCCACTGCTCCTCGTACTGTGCGGTGCGGTCACACGTCGTCATGACGTTAATGGACGTTGGCCGCGATGCAAAGCCGGCGAAGACGGCGTGGCCTCCGCGCACGCGCCGGTGGGCCGGGTGACGATGGGTGACCATGGTCGACCTGCTGAGCCGCACTGCCTCGCGCCCGAGCTCCGACGGGTCCGATGTGGCTCCGGCGCCGAGCTGGCTGGCCGGGATCGTGGCCGGCGTCGTGATGGCGGCGGCCGGGGTGATCGCCGCGATGGGATTGGCCGTCCTCGGCTGGCTCGGCGGGGGCGGCGGATCCGTGACGGGAGCGCTGCGGGTCGGTGCCGACGCCTGGCTGCTCGGTCACGGCAGCGGCCTGCGCATCGACGGCGGCACGATCGAGGCGATCCCGCTGGGCCTGACCTTCGTGGTCGGCTGGCTGAGCCTGCGGGCCGGTCGTTGGGCGGCCCGTACCGCTGAGGCAACCCGCCCGGTCGACGCCGCGACCGTGGCCGCGACCTATGCCGCCGCCTACTCCGTCGGGGTGCTCGGCGTGGCTCTGCTGGCCTCGCAGCCGGGCGCCGAGCCGCTGCTGGTCCGTGCGCTGGCCGTCTCGGCGGTCCTGGCGGCCGGATCGGCCGGTATCGGCGCCGCGAGCCAACTCGACGACCAGGCGACACTGCGCGAACGAGTGCCCGAGGAGGCTCGGGCTGTCTGGATCGGCGCGCTGTCCGGCGCCTTGACCCTGCTGGCCGGCGGCGCCCTCGCCCTCGTCGTCTCCCTCCTCTTCCACCTGTCGGCGTTGCGCGCACTGCTGGTAGCGCTGGATCCGGGGCTGCTCGGCGGGCTGCTGCTGATCCTGGTCAGCCTCGCCGTGCTGCCCAATGTCGTGCTGTTCAGCGTCGCCGTACTGCTCGGTCCGGGGTTGTCGATCGGCACCGGCACGTCGGTGACCCTGTCCGAGGTGTCGGCCGGCCCGATGCCCGCCATCCCGTGGCTCGCCGCCGTCCCGAACCCCGGAACCCAGCCGGCTGCGCTGTCGGCGCTGGCGGCGATCCCCTTGCTGTGCGGCGTGGTCGCGGGTGTCATGGCGGTGCGGCGCTTCCCCGTCTACGGCTACGACCGGGCCGCCCTGCGCGGTGCGTTGGCCGGGGTCGCCGGTGGCCTGCTCGTTGCGGGCCTGGTCGCGGTCAGCGGCGGCGGCATCGGCCCGGGCCGGATGGCCGACGTCGGACCGGACCTGGTGGGCTGTCTGGTCGTCGCCGTGACGGCGCTCGGCATCGGCGGACTGCTCGGGGGCATCGCCGCCCGGGTGCTCGCGGGCCGGCGCGAGGCCACCTGACCAGGGCCGTCGTGACTCGCCTGGCTATCGTGTGATGGGCCCTCGCCCCACGGACAAGACGAGGCTTTCTCCGTTGTCACAGACCTTCGATTCCCCTGACTCGCGGCCGGCGCGGCTGGTCGTGCTGGTCTCCGGAGCGGGTACGAATCTGCAGGCGCTGCTCGACGCGACCGGCGATGCGGCGTACTCCGCCCAGATCGTCGCGGTGGGCGCCGACCGCGACGGCATCGAGGGTCTGGCCCGGGCCGACCGGGCCGGCGTGCCCACGTTCGTACGCTGCGTCAGCGACCATGCCACGCGGGCAGACTGGGACCGGGAGCTGACCGAGACGGTCGACTCCTACCAGCCCGACCTGGTCGTCCTGGCCGGCTTCATGAAGCTGATGGGACCGGCGTTCCTGAAGCGCTTCGGCGGCCGGGTCGTCAACACGCATCCGGCGTTGTCGCCGTCGTTCCCCGGCATGTACGCGCCGCGGGACGCGCTCGCCTACGGTGTACGCGTCACCGGCGCCACGCTCTTCGTCGTCGACGACGGAGTCGACGCCGGGCCGATCATCGCGCAGGTCACCGTTCCGGTCCTGGCCGACGACGACGTCGGCAGCCTGCACGAACGGATCAAGACTCACGAACGGGTGATGCTCGTGGAGACCGTAGGACGCCTGGTGCGCGAGGGATATCGCATCGACGGCAGGAAGGTGACGATCGGGCATGACTGATCAGCAGACGCGGCGACCGATCCGCCGGGCACTGATCTCGGTCTACGACAAGACCGGGCTGGTCGAGCTGGCGCAGGGCCTGCACGCCGCGGGCGTCGCCATCGTGTCGACCGGTTCGACGGCGGCCCAGATCGCCGGCGCCGGAGTCCCGGTGACGACGGTCGAGCAGGTGACCGGGTTCCCCGAGTGCCTGGGCGGCCGGGTCAAGACCCTCCATCCCCGGGTGCACGCCGGAATCCTCGCGGACCGGCGGCGGGAGTCACATCAGCAGCAGCTCGCCGAGCTCGAGATCGAGGCCTTCGACCTGGTGGTCGCCAATCTCTATCCGTTCGTCGACACGGTCGCGTCCGGTGCGGCGCCGGACGAGTGCGTGGAGCAGATCGACATCGGCGGACCCTCGATGGTCCGGGCGGCTGCCAAGAACCACGCCAACGTCGCCATCGTGATCTCGCCCGAGCGATACGACGCGATTCTCGATGCGGTGCAGCAGGGCGGCTGCACCGACGCCGAACGGCAGGCGCTGGCCGCCGAGGCGTTCGTCCACACCGCGTCCTATGACGTGGCGGTGGCGTCCTGGATGGGCAACGTGCTCACCGACACGAGCCAGGGCAGCGGCTTCCCGGCCTGGGTGGGCGCCACCTGGGACCGGTCCGCGGTGCTCCGATACGGCGAGAACCCGCACCAGCGAGCGGCGCTCTATCAGTCCCCGATGTCGACCGGGATCGCCCAGGCCGAGCAGTTGCACGGCAAGCAGATGTCGTACAACAACTACGTCGACACCGACGCCGCGCGGCGGGCGGCGTACGACTTCGACGAGCCGGCGGTCGCGATCGTCAAGCACGCGAATCCCTGTGGCATCGCCGTGGGCGCCTCGGTGGAGCGGGCGCACCAGCGAGCCCACGACTGCGACCCGGTGTCGGCCTTCGGCGGCGTCATCGCCTCGAACCGTCCGGTGTCGGTCGCGATGGCCGAGCGGGTGGCGGCGGTGTTCACCGAGGTGATCTGTGCGCCGGCCTACGAGGATGGCGCGGTCGAGATCCTGGCGGCGAAGAAGAACATCCGGATCCTGCGATGCCCGGGCGCCCCAACCCCCGTCATCGAGATGCGCGACGTCTCCGGTGGCATGCTCCTCCAGTCGCAGGACACGCTCGACGCCGCGGGCGACGACCCGAGGTCGTGGACGCTGGCCTCCGGCGAGCCGGCTGACGACGCGACGCTCTCCGACCTGGCCTTCGCCTGGCGAGCCTGCCGCGCCGCGAAGTCCAACGCCATCGTGCTCGCCGCCGAAGGTGCCACAGTCGGCGTCGGCATGGGGCAGGTCAACCGCGTCGACTCGGCGCGGCTCGCCGTCACTCGTGCCGGTGACCGGGCCGACGGAGCGGTCGCCGCCTCCGACGCGTTCTTCCCGTTCGCGGACGGGCTGCTCGAGTTGGTCGACGCCGGAGTACGCGCGGTCGTGCAGCCCGGCGGGTCGATGCGCGACGAAGACGTCGTCGCCGCGGCCCAGGAGGCCGGCATCACCATGTACCTCACCGGGGCGCGCCACTTCTACCACTGAGGCCGACCCACTTCGCGGGCGCGAATCAGGCGGTTGCGAACCTCCACCGTCCCGCATTCGCGGCTAGCACGGTGCGCCACTCGGCGAGCGGCGGCGATGCCCGTGGCAGACTGTGCCTCCGTGACGGCCCGGATACTCGACGGCAAGGCGACGGCGGCGACGATCAAAGCCGAGCTGCGGGAGCGTGTCACGCGCCTGCGCGACGCCGGTGTGACACCCGGACTCGGCACGGTCCTCGTCGGCGACGATCCCGGCAGCGGCTGGTACGTCGCGGGCAAGCATCGCGACTCGGTCGAAGTCGGAATCGAGTCGATCCGGGTCGACCTGCCCGCCGAGGTGACGCAGGGGGAGCTCGAGACGCACCTCGCGAAGCTCAACGCCGATCCGGGCTGCACCGGCTACATCGTCCAGCTGCCGTTGCCGGACCACATCGACGAGTTCGCGATCCTCGAGATGGTCGATCCGGCCAAGGACGTCGACGGGCTGCACCCGATCAACCTGGGGTGGCTCGCGCTGGGTCGACCAGCGCCGCTGCCGTGCACGCCACGCGGCGTCATCGAACTGCTGCGGCGCCACGACGTCGAGATCGCCGGCGCCGACGTCTGCGTGATCGGCCGGGGCGTGACGGTCGGTCGCTCGCTCGGCCTGCTGCTCACGCGCAAGAGCGAGAACGCCACCGTGACCCTGTGCCACACCGGTACGCGCGACCTGGCCGCCCACACGCGTCGAGCCGACATCGTCGTCGCGGCCGCGGGCAAGCCGGGACTGGTCACGGCCGAGATGGTCAAGCCGGGAGCCGCCGTACTCGATGTCGGGGTCAGCCGTGGCCCGGACGGCATCATCGGCGACGTGGCCGCGGACGTCCGCGAGGTCGCCGGCTGGGTGTCGCCCAACCCGGGCGGAGTCGGGCCTATGACCCGCGCGATGCTGCTGACCAACGTCGTCGAGGCTGCCGAACGGACAGTCGCTGAATGAGGCGGGCGCTCCGACCGTCGCTCGGGAGCCTGCTCTACGGCGCCGTGGTCGTCACGACGGGCATCGGCCTGGTGCTCGTGGGCATCGGGGCGTGGCGTACCGGCGTCGGGGTTTGCGGAGGTGGGCTGATCGCCGCCGGGGCGGGCCGGGTCGCGATCCCCGAACGGATGTCCGGCCTGTTGCGCGTCCGACGGCGCAGCACCGACGTCCTCACGATGCTGGCGCTCGGCATCGGCCTGGTCGTCCTCGCCGCCGTGGTGCCCGACCAGCCCTGATCGGCTACGACGGGATCAGGCCGAGGCTTCGTACGGCATCGCGCTCGTCGGCCAGCTCCTGGGTGCTGACGTCGATGCGCGTACGGGAGAAGTCGTTGATCTCCAGGCCCTGGACGACCTCGTAGCCGCCGTCGGCGCACGTGACCGGGAACGATGACATCAGCCCCTCGGGCACGTCGTACGAGCCGTCCGACCGGATCGCCATCGACACCCAGTCGCCCGCCGGCGTACCCGACAGCCAGTCGCGGGTGTTGTCGATCGTGGCCGACGCTGCGGAGGCGGCCGACGACGCACCGCGGGCCTCGATGATCGCGGCGCCACGCTTTTGCACGGTCGGGATGAACTCCTCGTCGAGCCAGCTCTGGTCGCCGATCAGCTCCGGGGCGGGCTTACCGTCGACCTCGGCGTGGAAGACGTCCGGATACTGCGTCGCGGAGTGGTTGCCCCAGATGGTGAGGTGCCGGATCGCCGACACGGGTGCGCTGGTCCGCTTCGCGAGCTGAGCGAGCGCCCGGTTGTGGTCGAGCCGGGTCAACGCCGCGAACCGCTCGGTCGGGACGTCGGGCGCGTTGGACATCGCGATCAGCGCGTTGGTGTTGGCCGGGTTGCCGGTCACCGTGACCCGGATGTCGTCGGCGGCGTGGTCGTTGATCGCCTTGCCCTGTCCGGTGAAGATCGCGCCGTTGGCCTCGAGCAGATCGCCGCGCTCCATGCCCTTCGTTCGCGGGCGGGCGCCGACCAGCAGGGCGACGTTGGCGCCGTCGAACGCGACGTTGGGGTCGTCGGTCGTCTCGACGCCCGCGAGGTTGGCGAACGCACAGTCGTCGAGCTCCATCACGACGCCCTCGAGCGCCGGCAGCGCGGGCGTGATCTCGAGCAGTCGCAGCTCGATGGGGGTGTCGGATCCGAGGAGATCTCCGGCCGCGATCCGGAACAGCAGGCTGTAGCCGATCTGTCCGGCGGCACCGGTGACGGCGACTTTGACGGGCGTGGCGCTCACGGATGTACTCCTCGCATCGGTCGACGTATCGGCTCGGACGCTAGCAAGGTGGGTACACCGCGCCGCAGCCTGGTCGCCACCAGTCTTTAGTCGGCGGCCGACACGCCGACATAAGTCAAGTAAGTTTGTTAAGTTACTTCGAAAATGGCAAGCTGTCGTCATGACGCAGATGGAGATCGCCGAGCGGGCCGGTCTCGGACCGGCGTGGCTGGCCGAGCTCACCCGTTTGGTCGCGGACGACGTACAGGCCGGCGCCTACCCGCCAGTCGGCTTCGATGCCGACCAGCGCTGGCATCGCCGGATCCACTGTGATGACTGGGTCGACGTCTGGCTGATCGGCTGGCTGCCGAGCCAGAGCACGCAACTGCACGACCACGGCGGATCGTCCGGCGCGTTCACCGTCGTATCCGGCGCGCTGTCCGAGGCGTTGTTCGTCGGCGCCGGTCCGCACGCGGGCACGCTCCGGGAGCGGTTGCATCAGGAGGGTGCGTGCGTCGCGTTCGGGAGCGCGTACGTGCACGACGTACGGAACCTCGCCGATGCCCCGGCGGTCAGCGTCCACGCGTACTCGCCACCGCTCGCCCGGATGCGGTTCTACGACGTCCGCGACGGCCGGCTCGCGGTCGACGGTGCCTTGGAGACCGACGATCCCGAACCGGTCGCGCCGCGGGCGCTGGTCCGATGAGCCGCCCCGCGTTCGCGACGGTCGACGAGATGCTGGCTGCCGCCCGGTCGTGTCTCGAACGAGTCGATCCGGTGGCCGCCTGCCGCCAGGTCGCCGCCGGTGCCTGGCTGGTCGACATCCGTCCGCACGGTCAGCGGATCCGCGAGGGCGAGATCCCCGGCGCGCTCGTCGTCGAGCGCAACCACCTCGAGTGGCGGCTGCATCCGGCCTCGACCGCGCGGTTGAACCTCGCGGCCTCGGTCCGGCGTTGGATCGTCTTCTGCTCGGAGGGCTACACGTCGTCGCTCGCGGCGCACGCGCTTTGCTCACTCGGCGTGGACGCGACCGACCTGATCGGCGGGTTCCGGGCCTGGCAGGCGGCCGGACTCCCGACCGTTCCGGGCGGCACGGCGGCCGAACAGGTGTCGCCGTACTACCGCTGGGTCGGTGACGAGCAGCCGGCGTAGTCCGGCACGAGAGACTTGGACTTGTGGTCGCCATGGCGCCACAACTGCAAGTCTTTCGTCGGCGGCCTCCCGTACGCCGCATCCGGCGGATGAGATATCTTGACGTCAAGCAATCTGACGCCAAGGAGACTCGGTCGTATGCCCAAGATCAACGTGGCCAACCCCGTCGTCGAGCTCGACGGCGACGAGATGACCCGGATCATCTGGCAGTTCATCAAGGACCGCCTGATCCACCCGTACCTGGACATCGATCTGAAGTACTACGACCTGAGCATCCAGAGCCGCGACGCGACCGACGACCAGGTTACCGTCGACGCCGCCAAAGCGATCAAGGAGTACGGAGTCGGCGTCAAGTGCGCCACCATCACGCCGGACGAGGCGCGGGTCGAGGAGTTCGGCCTCAAGAAGATGTGGCTGTCGCCGAACGGCACGATCCGCAACATCCTCGGCGGCGTGATCTTCCGCGAGCCGATCGTGATCTCCAACATCCCGCGGTTGGTGCCCGGGTGGACCAAGCCGATCGTGATCGGCCGTCACGCCCACGGTGACCAGTACAAGGCGCAGAACTTCGTCGTGCCGGGTCCGGGCAAGGTCACCGTGACCTACACGCCGGACGACGGTGGTGAGCCGATGGTGTTCGACGTCGCGAACTTCTCCGGTGGCGGAGTGGCGCTCGGCATGTACAACTTCGACGACTCGATCCGCGACTTCGCCCGGGCGTCGTTCCGCTACGGGCTGCAGCGCGGCTTCCCGGTCTACCTGTCGACGAAGAACACCATCCTCAAGGCCTACGACGGCCGGTTCAAGGACCTCTTCCAGGAGGTCTTCGACAGTGAGTTCAAGGCCGACTTCGAGGCGGCCGGTCTGACGTACGAGCACCGCCTGATCGACGACATGGTCGCGGCCGCGCTGAAGTGGGAGGGCGGCTACGTCTGGGCCTGCAAGAACTACGACGGTGACGTGCAGTCCGACACGGTGGCCCAGGGCTTCGGCTCGCTCGGCCTGATGACGTCGGTGCTCATGACGCCGGACGGAAAGGTCGAGGCCGAGGCCGCGCACGGCACCGTCACGCGCCACTTCCGCCAGCACCAGCGCGGTGAGAAGACGTCGACGAACCCGATCGCGTCGATCTTCGCCTGGACGCGCGGCCTGAAGCACCGTGGGACGCTCGACGGCACGCCGGAGGTCGCGGAGTTCGCCGAGGCGCTCGAGCAGGTCTGTGTCGAGACCGTCGAGAGCGGCAAGATGACCAAGGACCTCGCGCTGCTTGTCGGCGGTGACACGCCGTGGCTCACGACCGAGGAGTTCCTCGCCGCGCTCGACGACAACCTCGCCGCCAAGGTCGGCTGACCCTCCACCGCTCGAGTTCCGACTCAGCGTTGGTGTCGCCGGCTCGCGACGCAAAATCGGAACTCGAGCGACACCCGGGAGGACTACGGTGGAAGCATGCGGGTAGTCATCGCCGGGGGACATGGTCAGATCGGGCTGCGACTGGAGCGATTGCTCACCGCGCGGGGGGATGTGGTCGCCGGCTTGGTTCGGAACCCGGATCACATCGCCGATGTCGAGGCGACCGGATCGGAGGCCTTCCTCTGCGACCTCGAGACCGCCACGGTCGACGAGGTCGCCGGTCACCTCGTCGAGGTCGAGGCCGATGCGGTGGTGTTCGCCGCCGGCGCCGGACCCGGCAGTGGCGTTGCCCGCAAAGACACCGTCGATCGGGCCGCGGCGGTTCTGCTCACGGACGCGGCGGAGAAGGCAGGAGTGCGGCGCTATCTGATGGTGTCCGCGATCCGTGCCGACGAGGAGCCGCCGCCTCGGGTCGACCCGGCCTACGGCGCCTATCTGCGGGCCAAGGCCGCCGCCGACAAGGACCTGCGGTCCCGCGACCTCGACTGGACGATCCTGCGACCGGGCCGGCTCAACAACGAGCCGGGCACCGGGCTCGTCCGGCTCGGAGCGTCGGTCGGCTACGGCGAGGTTCCGCGCGACGACGTCGCCGCCGTACTCGTCGCGCTGCTCGACGAGTCGCGGACGGCCGGCAAGACCCTCGAGCTGGTCTCCGGCGGACGGCCGATCACGTCGGCGATCCGCTCCGTCGTCGCCTCGTGAGCTCGCGACACGAGAATCGACATCATGGGGGTCAGAGCCCCCGCAATGTCGATTCTCCCGTCCGGGCGACCCCACCTGGCGCCGGCGTCGTCGTCACCCTGGCCGCGCTGCGCCGCGCTCGCGACCTGATGGACTCGCAGTACGCCGAGCCGCTGGATCTCGACGCGATCGCGCGGGCAGCCGGCTACTCGCGCTTTCACTTCGTCCGCGCGTTCGGCGCCGCGTACGGGGAGAGCCCCGGCCGCTATCTGACCCGGCGCCGCATCGAGCGGGCGCAGGAGCTGCTCCGGTCGGTGAACCTGAACGTGACGGAGGTCTGCCACCTGGTCGGCTTCTCCAGCCTCGGCTCGTTCAGCACGCGGTTTCGCGAGTTGACCGGAGTGTCGCCGTCGGAGTTCCAGCGGTCGGCTCATCGCGAGGCGCCACCGCCGATCCCGGGCTGCTACGTCTTGATGTGGGGCCGCCCGCAGCCGGGGCACCCGAAGACCGCAACCTCGGAGAAGCCGGTGGCGGCCCGGTCTGACTAGCGTCGTTTCGCAGTGACGACGAAGGAGAGTCAGATGATCACCAAGCTGGGTGTGGCCAGTGTCTACGTGCCGGACGCCGACGAGGCGAAGGCGTGGTTCATCGAGAAGCTCGGATTCGAGGAGCGGTTCGACGTCCAGATGGACAACGGGTTCCGCTGGCTCACCGTGGGGCCGCCGGCCGATCCGATGTTCCAGCTCAACATCGCGGTGCCGGGTCCGCCCATGCACGACGAGGAGACCGCGGCGACGATTCTGGCGCTGATGGCCAAGGGCGTTCTGAGCGTCGGCGCCTGGAACACCGACGACTGCCGCAAGACGTTCGAGGACTACTCCGCGCGCGGCGTCGAGTTCCTGCAGGAGCCGGCCGACCGGCCGTACGGCGTCGAGGCCGTCTTCCGTGACCCGTGGGGCAACTGGTACAGCCTCAACGAGGTCAACTTCGACGCCTTCGACTCCGAGGCGATGGCCAAGGCCTTTGACCCGGGCGAGTCGAGCTAGCCGCTCGGCCGCCGGGCTGCGTCACCGGCGGCCGCGATGACCTTCTGGTTGATCGCGCGTACGTCGTCGAAGTCGACCTTCCGGACCCGGCGGTCGTACGTCAGGAGGCCGTTGACCTCGTGCTCGACGTCGGTCGTCTGGGTGTAGATGCCCGCCGACAGGCCACAACGTTCCGCCGCGGCGAGCAGATCCCGCTGGTTCTCGACGTAGCGGCGGGTGGCCGCGGCGACGCTGTCGGTCATCTCGTAGGCATGGCCGTCCTCGAACCACAGGTGACCCTCGACCTCGAGCCCGAGGCCGCCGTGCTCGCCGTCGATCGCGACCCGTCGATCGTCAGGCTCCGGCGTCGCAGGCCCGACATAGTCATGGAGGTCGATGACGTCGCCCGCGCCGGAGTCGCCGTGTGAATCGGGAAGGTTGAAGCCGCTGTGAGCGTCGACCAGACGGCTCGGATCGAGGGACTGCACCTCGCGGGCGATCCGGCCGGTCGCTTCGCGGTCCCACTCGCCCCAGCCCTCGTTGAACGGCACCCACGCGACGATCGACGTCCATCTCGCGTGGCTGCGGACGAGCGCGCGCAGCTC